>Ga0172372_10001244_pt1 | contig 39603 bp, 32 predicted proteins | sample LakKiv5m_2_FD_114544 | JGI IMG/M metagenome (GOLD analysis project Ga0172372, IMG submission 114544) | Freshwater microbial communities from Kabuno Bay, South-Kivu, Congo - kab_092012_9.5m | ecosystem: Environmental > Aquatic > Freshwater > Lake | place: Democratic Republic of the Congo...
CACGCGATCCACCACCGCAGCACCGTGATCGGGCGGCATCGACCAGAGGGTGCGAGCGAGTCGACCGAGTTGTCCGGCGACGATGCCCGCCGGTTCGCTGCCCGCGGTGAGCGCGATCAGCAGTCCGGTGCGTTCGCGATAGATGCCAAAATTCTTTGAGCAAGACACAGCGATCAGCAGTTCAGGTACGGCCTTGGCGATCAAGCGAATCGAGGCGGCATCGCGATCGAGATCTTCGCCGAGTCCCTGATAGGCCATGTCGAGGAAGGGCACGAGACGACGCCGGGCGAGCACGTCAGCGACGGCGGCCCATTGCGCAGAGTCGAGATCTTGACCGGTCGGGTTGTGACAGCAGGCATGCAGCAGCACGAGCGAACCCGGCGCGAGTGCATCGAGTGTGGCCAGCATGCGATCGAACTGCAGCGTATTACTCGCTGGATCGTAATAAGGATATTGCTCGATCTTGAGCCCCGCACTGCCAAGTAGCGGGATATGGTTGGCCCACGTGGGATCGCTCACATGGATCGAGGAACCGGGTCGCGCAGTTGTCAGCAATGCGGCCCCAAGGCGCAGCGCACCGCTGCCTCCCGGCGCCTGCGCAAGGGCGAGATCACCTTTACGACCCGCAAGATCGCTGCCCAAGGTCAGTGCGGCGACCTGTGTGTTGAATCCCGGATTACCGACCGGCGAGAGGTAGGTCTTGCTGGTCTGGCCAGCCAGCATGTCTTGCTCGGCACGCTTGACCGCGCGCGGCACCGGCGTCTTGCCGGCTTCGTCTTTGTAGACGCCCACGCCGAGGTCGACTTTGTCGGGCGACTCGTCCTTCTGAAAAGCGGCGGAAACGCCGAGGATGGGGTCGGGCGGAACGCGGGTCAGGGTTTCGAGCATGACGGGCCTGCAGAGAGAAACAGCGCAGGCATTATCGCAGCCCCGCTCAGCCGGTGCGACCACCCGGCGGCGGCATTCCCGGGAAGAACAGCTTGCGAAACGTCAGACGTACATTGCGCCCGAGCGGATCGAGCAGATCGGCTTGGTAATTGACCGGCGTCGAGCCATCAAGTGTGCGTACGTCCTGACGTTCGTTGAACAGGTTGCCGACCACGATACTGACCCGGGCGCCACGCAACACGGGGTAAGGTCGAGCCCACTCGACGAGACCCAAGTCCGCGAAGAGTCGCAGGTTCACGGTGGTCAGAGCCGAGAATTCCAGGTCATTGCGCGTATTGCCCGCGGCCGCGCGCGCGACTCGACTGCCGGCGCGCCATTGAGTGGTCATCCTCGCGCCGTAGCCTTCGCGGTTTGCCCCAACCGCCAACTCGAGTTCATGGCGTGACACCCCCGCCGTATCGAACAAGGTGTCGCCGGCGAGCAGATCGAGTGACGGTAGACCGGGCGCAATGGTGAGCTCGTCGTTGAGTCGTTGCGTGTAGGCGAGCGAGAACTGCACGCTGCCACGTCGCGCGAACGCAAGGAAGCGCTCGCCCATCTGTGCCATGCGCGCGCGCCGCGCCGCATCATCGGCCGGCGGGCCGCTGGAGGGTGCACCGCCGGAGGGAGCACCGCCGGAGGGTGCGCGAGCATCGCTGCCACCTGCGCCACGTTGTCGTGGCATCGGTGACTCGGGCTGCGGTCCCCAGGGTCGACTGAGATTGAAGCTCACGCGCAGATCGTCGCGCTCGCGGCCCGCCAGGTTGACCGGGCGCGCATCGATCGCCAGCAAGCGTCCACTCGGATCACGCGGAAAGCGATCGCGGAACACGGCTTCAAGCTCCGGCGAGGCGATCGGCAGACTGCTGACGAGATCGCGTGTCTCGCTGCGCGTCCAGTCGGCGTTGATGTCGAAGTCCACCTCCTCGAAGGGTCGCGACCCCAGCCCCAACTTGAATACTTTGCGACGGTCTGGCGACAAGGCGGTATTGCCACCATCGATACGCGTGATGTCCACCGTCTCGCCACGCAGCAAATCAAAGGTGCGCACGAAAGGGGTGGTGATCACGGCGCCACCGAGTTGCTGCATCGAGGGCGCGCCTTGCTCGTCGGTCACCGTGGCGATCACGCGGAACTGCCGCCCGCGCGACCAGATGAGACCGTAGCCCGTAGTGTCTAGCGAGCCGACATCCGAGACGTCTTCGATCGCCGCATTGAGATTGAGTGAGAGGTTGCCAAAACCGCCGGGACCCGCCTCGCTGCGCAGCAGCGGCAGATCGAGATTCAGTTGGGCTTCGCGTTGATCGCGCGAGAGATCGCTGCGTACGTTCTGGACGCCGCGCTGCGAGGCGCTGTCGATCCCGCGCGTCCCGAGCGCGAGCTTCGCGGTCAGCGATGCCGCACCCGCCGGCAAGTCGAACACCGAACCATTAATCACGAAATCGAGATCGGCCGTATCGGTTCGCGAGCGACCGGTGAGACCCTCGCCACTCGTGCTGGTCCGCGAGTCGCCGCGCTCGAGGCCCGCAGTGGCCGACCACCGCCAACCGGGCAGCGTGCCCTGCAAGATCGCGGCGAGTCGTGCGTCCTGAGTCTCGACGCTGCGACGCAGTGTTGATATGCCCGTCGGCAAATTTCGCAGTCCCAGCAAAGAATCGCGCTGTCCATCGTCCAGGCTCGCGTTCACGGTCATGGCGAAGCCCTCGCCGAGTGGTTTGGCGAGCACGACGTTGGCGGTCAATTGTTCGCTGGTCGGGGAGAGCGAGCGGAAGCGCGCATCGGCGTTGGGTACGCCGCTCGCGCCGACCACATTGCGTTCGCTCTCGAGCAACCCTTCGTCGCGCCGCGCCTTCAAATCAACCTGCAGCCGGTCATCACGTTGAATGCGCAGCCAGCCACCGTTGAGATCGGCGCCTTCGCGACCGCCATCGGTGCTGCCGCGCGCGCCGAATTCGGCTGTGTAGGCGCGAAAACGAGGACGCAGTACGAAGTTCACGACGCGCTGATCGGCGCGGTAGCCGTATTTGAGCGCGACTTCTTCGGGGAGGATATCGGTACGCAGGATGGCTTCGGTCGGCAGATCGCGCACTTCGGCAAATCCCGAGGTACGCACGCCATTGATGAGCACGATGGGGCGTCCTGAGCCGCGCCCGCGATTACTGCCGAGTTGCGGACCCAGCGCTGTCAGCAGTTCGGCGACGGAGCTGACGCCGAGCGCGCGGATTTCTTCGGCTGAGAGTTGCAGCTCCGGTGTGATGTCGCCGATCACCGCCCCGAGTTCGCGCCGACCCGTGACGACGATTTCTTCGAGGCCTTCGTCTTCGCTCTGCGCAGTGGCAGTCGCGGCGGCGAGGGAGAGCAAAGTAGGCGCAAGCAGACAGGCGAGCCGTTTCATGGGTCATCCGTGACATCGAGGGTGCGCATTCGACCCGAGGAGGGGGGTGGAGTTCAAGTCAAGAGTTGTCGGCGCCGTCGGCGGCGCCACGATAACCACAAGGCGAGCGCTATGAGGAGCCCGGCGGCGGGCCCCGCAAGCTCGGGCAGGATCACGCGACGCAGGGCGTTGCGGCTGACCTGTTCCAAGGGGCGATAGCCCTCGGGCAGCGGCAGCACGCCTTCATCACGCTCGAACTTGCGGTAGGCCGCGAGGAGACGCGCGAAATCTTGGGGGTGACTGTTCCGCAGGTCCTGCGTTTCCCCGGGATCGCGTGCGATATCAAACAATTGCCACTCGCCACTGCCGACGGGTGGCAGATTGCGCACCAGTTTCAGATCGCCGGCGAACAGCGCAGCGTTGCCCGCGAGTTCGTAACCGACGGGCTCGGTCGCGGTGCGGTTACTCTCTGCAAGCCCTTGCAGCACGGGCATCAGGCTCTTGCCTTGCAGGGGCTCCACGCCCGCGGTTCTCCCCGGATGCGCAACGTCCGCGAGTTCGAGCAGCGTCGGCGTGATGTCCATCACATGGGTGAAGCCGCCATGGATCCGTCCGCCCGTTTGATCTTTGGGTAGGACATCCGGGCCACTGATGATGAGCGGAACGCGCAGACCTCCCTCGCCGGCATAGAATTTGTGCGTCGCGAGCGGCGCCGCCGCGACGCTCGCCCAATTGCGGCCGATGGTCGCATAGCCGCCTCGCGCACCAAGATCCTCGAGTGCCCGCGAATATTGCGTTGCGAGCCAGAGCCTGCCGGAAAGGTATTCATAGGGGTCAGAGGGCTCGGCGCCGTTATCCGAAAGGAACACGAACACCGTATCGTCGGCCTCGCCAAGGTCCTGGAGTGCGGCACGCAAGCGACCGACTTCGTGATCCATGGCCTCGAGCATCGCGGCATAGACTTCCATGCGACGAGCGTCATAGGCGCGACGCTCTGCGCTCAAGCTGCGCCAGTCCTCGAGTCCTGGCCATTCCGCGAGCGGGGCGCCCGTCGGAATCAGCCCGAGTTCGATACTGCGCGCATGCCGCCGCTCGCGCAGAGTTTGCCAGCCGGCGTCGTAGCGTCCTCGCTGGCGTTCAATGAAGGGTCGCGGGGCCTGCAGCGGGATATGGTTTGCCTGAAAAGCGAGATAAAGAAAAAAAGGCGGGTCTCGTCCCGCAGCATCCGCGGCGATGCTCGCTCCAGGCTGGCGAACGCCCCGATCCTCGCGCAACCACTCTATTGCGCGATCCACATAGAAGGTCGAGGAGTAGAATTCTTTGGGCATGCGCGCCGGCTGTCCATCCTCGAACCAGTAGACGCGATCGGTCAGCGCGAGATAGCGCTGATCGGTCTGCCAGTTGTCCGAACCGCTATCGCCTTGCACGAGCGAGCGGTCGAAGCCGCGAGCTGGCGGCAGATTGTGCGCTTCCTTGCCGACGTGCCACTTGCCGACGGCATAGGTGCGATAGCCGCTGCGCTGCAGCAGCGAACTGACCGTCACCACATCGCGATCGAGCACGGTGAGATAACCGGGTCGCCCTTCGAGCTCGGGCGGGACGGACTCGCGCATCGCGCCGACACCCGAGCGATGGCTGTTGAGGCCGGTCAGCAGCATCGCGCGGGTCGGTGAGCATTCTCCGGAGACATGGAAGTTGGCGAATCGCGTCCCGGTTGCGGCGAGCGCATCAAGATTCGGCGTGCGGATCTCGCCGCCGAAGGCACCGAGGTCGGAGTAGCCGATATCGTCGGCGACGATCAAGACAATATTGGGGCGAGTGGTCCTCGTCTCGCTTGCAGCAGCGGGCGACGACCAAAGAATTGCCGCGGAGGCCGCTGCTGACAGAACATGCAAGCCCAGCCGCGTCACGTCTGCGTCGACTCAGCGTGTTGGCTTCGGCAGAAAGCGGCCGAGTTCGCGCTTGGCGATCGCATCGCGATGCACCTCGTCAGGACCGTCGGCGAGACGCAGCGTACGCTGCGCAGCGTAGGCATAAGCGAGGGGGAAGTCCTCGCTGACGCCTGCGCCGCCATGCGCCTGAATAGCCCAGTCGAGAATGCGGGTGGCGATATTGGGCGCCACGACCTTGATCATCGCGATCTCGTTGCGTGCGGCCTTGTTGCCCGCCACGTCCATCATCCACGCGGTCTTCAGGGTCAGCAGTCGCGCCTGCTCGATCATCAGCCGCGATTCGGCGATGCGTTCACGCCATACGCCTTGAGTGGCGAGTGGCTTACCGAAGGCGACGCGCTCTGCAAGTCGCTGGCACATCAGTTCGAGGGCGCGCTCGGCCATGCCGATCGAACGCATGCAATGGTGAATGCGTCCGGGGCCGAGTCTGCCCTGGGCGATTTCGAAGCCGCGACCCTCACCTAGCAGGATGTTCTCGGCGGGCACGCGGACATCGGTGAGCGAGATTTCCATGTGACCGTGCGGTGCATCGTCGTAACCAAACACGGACAGCGGACGCTCGACCCGGACGCCTGTGGTTTCGGCGGGCACGACGATCATGCTCTGCTGAGCGTGCGCTGCGGCGTCCGGGTTGCTGCGACCCATGACGATATAGACCGCACAACGCGGATCGCCCGCGCCTGAACTCCACCACTTGCGCCCGTTGAGAACATAGTGATCGCCGTCCCGCTCGATGCGGCAGGCGATATTGGTGGCATCTGAGGAAGCCACATCGGGCTCGGTCATCAGAAAGGCCGAGCGGATCTCTCCGCGCAGCAATGGTTCGAGCCAGCGGTCTTTGAGGGCTTCGCTCGCGTAGCGCTCGAAGACTTCCATGTTGCCGGTATCGGGAGCAGAGCAGTTGAAGACCTCCGGGGCGAACGTCACGCGACCCATGATTTCGCACAGCGGTGCGTAATCGAGGTTAGAGAGACCTTCGGGTGCGCGCGTACTGCGTGGCAAAAAGAGGTTCCAGAGACCGGCGATGCGCGCCTTGGTTTTCAGTTCCTCGATGAGGCGGGTGGGGCGCCACGGGTTACCGGCCGCGCGATTGGCTGCGATTTCTTCAAAGAATGCACGCTCATTCGGATAGATGTGCTCGTCCATGAAGGCGAGCAGTCGGGTCTGCAGGCCTTTGACGGTATCGCTGTATTGGAAGTCCATGGGATTGCCTGCGATCCGGTCAACGGTGCGAGGGTCGTGGGCCGGACAAGGTGAGCCGAAACGTCTCGATCGCCGACTCATCGTAGCCGAGTTCGCGCAGGATTTCGTCGTTGTGCTCGCCAATGGCCGGCAACGACAGCCGCGGTGCGGCGGGTTCGCGCAGGAACTTGATCGGCACACCGATGTGCTCATGGCCCTGCGCATCGAGCAGGTGCATGTCGCGGCTGTTCACCTGCGGATCGTCGAACGCCTCGCGCAGATCGTTGACCCAGGCGAAGCCGATATCCTTGTCGCGAAACCAGTCGATCCATTCGGCGCGGCTGCGGCCGGCAAAGACCTCGCGCAGAAAGGCGGTGAGCGGGCGCTGATGAGCGCCGGGGCCGCGCTCGGCGAGCTCGACAAGGTCCAGTCGCCCGAGTTCGCCGAGCAGATTGCGTACGAACTTCAGCTCCTGCGCACCGAGTACGACATGGCGATCGTCGCGGGTTCGATAAATGTTGTAGAACGCGGCGCCACCCAGACTGCGTTCGTCTTTGATGCGCGGCGCGCGCTTCTCGGCAAATGTGGAAGCCGTGATGTTCGGTGTCCAGGCGATTGCCGAATCGAGCATCGCGATATCGAGATAGTCGCCGCGCCCTGTCTTCTCGCGACGATAGAGCGCCATCAGCACGCCGGCGAGTGCGTGCAACGAGGCTGTGATATCGGCGACCGGCACATGCGGCATGACCGGCTCGCCATCATTGCCTTGGTTGAGACTGACGAGCCCTGCGAGGGCTTCCGTGGCCAGGTCGTGCGCAGGTCGGTCGCGATAGGGGCCGCTCTGTCCGAAGGCCGAGATCGAGCAATAGACAATGCGGGGATTGCGCGCGCTCACCGCGTCGAAACCGACGCCGAGTCGATCGACAACACCCGGACGAAATGCTTCGACAAAGACGTCTGCCGATTCGCAGAGCTTGAGCAGGGCCTCGCGTCCCTCGGGCGATTTGAGGTTGACGCAGAAGCTTTTTTTGCCGCGCTGCGTATTGCGGAAGAACACCGTGTGGTCGCCCTCGACGAGACCGATGTGTCGGCCGGGTTCGCCCTCGCCGGGTGGCTCGATCTTGATCACCTCGGCGCCATGATCGGCCATCATCAGCGTGAGCTGTGGTCCGGGCAGGAATTGCGACAGATCGACGACGCGCAGGCCTTCGAGCTTCATGTCACGCCCTTGGCGCGTAGCGCTTCGATTTCTTCGGTCGAGTAGCCGAGTTCGGCGAGCACCTGCGCGGTGTCGGCACCGAGCGCGGGCGCGGTGCGCGAGGGCAGTCGTGCGCCATCGAGCTTGATCGGATTGGCGAGCGCCCGAAAATCCGCGCGCAACGGGTGCGGTACGTTGCGCACCATGCCGGTCGCGGCCGGAAAGGGATTGTCGAGCGCCTGCGCCATGTCGTACACGGGAGCGGCAGGTAACACGCCCTGTAACTTGCCGAGCCAGTTTGCGGTGGTCTCGCGACGGAACTCGACATCCAGCAGCGGCGTGAGTGCCTCGCGGTGCTCGCGACGCAGCGGCATGCTCGCAAAGCGCGGATCCGTAGCCAGCATCGGTGCATCGAGCACCCGCATGAGCTCCTGCCAGAATTTTTCGGTCATGCACATGACGAAGATCCAGCCGTCTGCGGTCTCGAAAAGCTGCACGGGTGTCGCGGTGGGGTGTGCGCTGCGCGGCATGCGGCCGGTGATGAGGCCATCATTGAGATACCAGCTGCCCGGGTAGGACAACTGGTGCAGCGCGACATCAAACAAGCTGACGTCAACGTCGCGCCCGACGCCGCTGCGCTGCACGCCGAGCAGTGCCGACACCAGCGCGAGTGCGGTCGTGATGCCGGTCATGAAATCGATGATGGAGAGGCCCATGCGTGCGGGCGGCGTGCCGGGTTCGCCCGTGACATGCAGATAGCCCGCCTCGGCCTGCATCAGATAATCGTAACCCGGCCAGGCGCGACGCTCGTTGTCACGACCGTACGCCGACAGGTGCGCGCACACGATCCGCGGATTGACAGCTTGCAGCGCGGCGTAGGTCAGGCCGAGTTTGTCCGGTTGATCGCCACGCAAATTGTTGAGCACGGCATCGGACTTCGCAACCAGTTTGCGGAATGCATCCTGTCCTTCAGTGCGTTTGAGATCGAGGCAGACGCTTTTTTTGTTGAGATTGAAAGTCTGAAAGAAATTCGAGTCGTGCTCGCCGAGAAAATACGGTCCCATGCCGCGCGTCGCGTCGCCGCCTTGAGCTCGATTCTCGATCTTGATGACCTCGGCGCCGAGATCGGCGAGATACATTGAGCCAAAGGGCCCCGCGCCGAAGGCCTCGAACGTAAGCACACGCAGTCCGCTGAGCGGCAAAAAAGGCGCGACCGTTGCAGGGCCAGTCATTGACGATGCGGTCGTCACAGCGGATGCCTCTCGATCAGCTGCCGCGCGATGATGATGCGCTGCATTTCATTGGTGCCTTCGCCGATACACATGAGCGGGGCATCACGGAAATAGCGCTCGACATCAAAATCGGTCGAATAGCTGTAACCACCGAAAATGCGCATGGCCTCGAGACTGTTCTCGACGCCCGCCTCTGAGGCGAACAACTTCGCCATGCTCGATTCGAGATCGCAACGCTCGCCCGTGTCGTATTTGCGGGCAGCCTGCTCGATGAGCAGCCGCGAAGCCTCGACACGCGTGGCCATATCGGCGAGCTTGAGCTGAATGGCCTGATGTTGCGCGATCGGCTTGCCGAAGGTCTGGCGCTCCTGCGCATAGCGCAGCGCATCGCGCAGGGCACCGGCGGCGATGCCTGCGCCACGCGCGGCGACATTGATGCGGCCGAGTTCGAGGCCGACCACCGCTTGCTGGAAGCCGCGACCCTCGCTGCCGCCGATCAGCTGGTCGAGCGGTACCCGGAAGTCCTCGAACACGAGTTCGGCGCTGTCGATGGACTTGTAGCCGAGCTTGCGGATTTTTTTGGCAGCTTTGAACCCCGGGCCTTTTTCGCACAGGAACATGCTCATGCCCTTGTGGCGCGGCTCGGCATTGGGGTCGGTCTTCACGAGCACCCCGAAACAGCTGCCGTAGACGCCGTTGGTGATCCAGGTCTTGGTGCCGTTGATCACGTAATGATCGCCGTCGCGGCGCGCGACGGTACGGATTGCCTGCAGATCGGTGCCCGCGTTGGGTTCGGTGAGGCCGATGCCGCCGCGCAACTCGCCACTCGCAAAGCGTGGCAGCCAGCGGCGTTTTTGTTCGTCGGTACCGTGGCGCTGTACGCAGGCCGCCATGATGAGATGCGAGTTGAAGATGCCGACGGGCGCCATCCACACCGAGGCAATGGACATCACGATACGTGCATAAGTCGAAGCCGAGAGCCCAAGACCACCGTGCTCCGGCAGGATGGTCGCGCCGAAGAGACCGAGTTCCTTCATCTGCTCGACGATCTCTGCCGGGTACTCATCGGCATGATCGAATTTTTTGGCGACCGGGCGCAGCTCGCGTTCCGCCCAGCGCTCGATGGTGTCGATGATCTCCTGATCGGTGTTGCTGTCGAGGGCATTACTATCCATGACGTAATCCTCAATAACCCATTCGGTCTTCGACGGCGTGACCGCGCTTGGCCACGAGTATCGTGCGCTCGAAACTGCAGACGACTTTGCGGTCCTGATTGCGACCTATCGTGCGCACAGTGACGAGACCCGCGGTCGGACGCGAGTTCGACTCGCGTTTCTCGAGGACCTCGGATTCGGCATACAGCGTATCGCCGGGGAACACGGGCGCGCTCATGCGTATATCGCGCCAGCCGAGGTTGGCGATGGCTTTTTGACTGACATCGGTCACGCTCATGCCAACGAGAATGGCGAGGGTGAGCGGCGAAGCGACGATGCAGCGACCAAACTCGGAGGCTTTGCCGTACTCCGCATCGAAGTGCAGTGGATGGGTGTTCATGGTGAGCAGCGTGAACCAGGTGTTGTCGGCCTCGCTGATGGTGCGACCGGGCCGGTGTTCGTAGACATCACCCACCGTGAAATCTTCGTAGTGGCGACCGAAGGACTCGCGGAAGCGTTGCGGGGCGATTTGCAGCGGGGTGTGGGACATGCGCGACTCCGGTCATTTGTACGGACAATCATGGAGATTATGCCATAATGTCCGGACATGAAGCGCGTCCCTCGATACCGCGAACTCGCCCAGCAGCTGCAGGCGTCGATCCTCGAAGGCCGGCATCCGATCGGTTCTGTCTTGCCGGGAGAGCTTGAGCTCGTCACCCGCCACCGGGTAAGCCGCCATACGGTCCGCGAGGCCTTGCGCTGCCTCGAGGAGCAGGGACTCATTCGTCGCGGGCGCGGGGTCGGCACGGTGGTGACCGCTGATCGTCCGGAGAGCACTCATGTGCAGCATCTCGGCAGTCCCGGGGAGTGGATGCGCTATCCGGAGGGCAGCAAGCTCGAGGTCATCGATACTGCGGTGATCAGCGCCGATGCTGCGCTCGCGGCAACTTTGCAGGCGCGCCGCGGCAGTCGTTGGCACAAGGTGAGCACGCTGCGGCGACTGGCCGACGGCGTCACGGTGATCGGCTGGTCGGACATCTATTTGCCGCCGCGTCATGCAGCGCTGGTCGAGGCGGTGGGACGGCGTCGCGGCATGCTGTACGAGGCCCTTGAGCAACGCTATGGCACGCGGGTCGACGAGGTCACGGTGGAGATCCATGCGGGCCTCGTGCCGGCATCGCGAGCGCTGCAGCTCGTCGTGCCGATCGGCAGTCCGTCCTTGCGCGTGACGCGGCGCTACCGCGATGCGGCGGGTCGATTGCTGTTCGTGACTTTCGCCGAGCACCCCGCCGAACGTTTCACCTACGCGTTCGAGCTTAGTCGCGGCGCGGCGGGGGGTTGGCGGGAGCATTGACGACCCGGTCCTCCGCGCTTCGCGCACTGCTGCGGGCAAGGTCGAGGACCAGAATACCGAGCACGATCAGGGCCATGCCGGCCCATTGCCACGCCGACAGCCGCTCCCCGAGCAAACCCCAAGCGAGTACCACGGTGGTCGGCGGACCCACCGTCGAGAGCACGGCGCCACGTTGTGCGCCGATGCGGCGGACGCCCTCGGCCTGCAGGGAAGCGGGCAGAAACATGCAGAAGACGGCGATGCCGAGCAGCAGCAACCAGGCTTCGGCGCCGATGCTCTCCAGATCCGCCGTGCCATTCACGATGAGATAGTGCGGCGCGAGGCAGACGGTAGCCGCTGTCATGGCGAGCAGCGTGAAGCGTGAGCTACCGACGCTGCGCGTGTACTTCTCGCTGACCAAAAAATAGATTGCATAGGACAACGCCGAGCCGATGACCAGCAGGGCGCCGAACAGGTTGGCGCGCAGCGCATCGAGGTCCAGACCACCCATGGTGAAGAAAATGCCGAGATAGGTGAGGGCGGTAGCGACAAGCACGCGGCGCGACGGCCACTGCCGATCGCGTACCGACGTGAAAAGTACGACCATCGCCGGGTAGCTGAATATCAGTACGCGCTCGATGCTGGCATCGATCATGGTGAGTGCGGCGAAGTCGAGCAGCGCGCCGACGTAATAGCAGAGTGCGCCTGCGAGGGCGGCCATGAAGATTGCCGGTGGCGGCGTCGCGCGGATGGTTTGCCAGGACTCGCGGCGCAACGCGAGCCACCAAAAGAGCGGCAAAGAAATCACCGCGCGGATTGCGACCACCGCCTCGACGCCGACACCTAGCGCATAAAGCTTTTTGGCAAAGATACCTTTAGCCGCGAACAGCATTGCCGCTAGCGCGCAGGCGAGCGCGCCGTAAGGGTCGACGAAACCCGCTCGGCCCGGCCCGGCTTCGCTCAACCGACGCTGCTCCGGTCGACTCTCGCAGCCTTACTTGGCCCGCTGCTGCCGCTGCGCTCCGCGGAGAACCGCGCGATCGCCCAGATGCAGCCGCCGGCGATGAGAATCTCGCCGAAGTTGTCGAGTTTGTAGTCACGCAGCGGCGGCATTGCCGAGGCGAGCATCAGCACGCCCCCCGCGAACATCCACGGAAAGCGACGCCGCAACATGAGCACGAAGCCGCAACCGATCACCACGAAGCAGGTGAGGATCGAGGCGATCGGTGGGCTGCTGCGTACGGCCAGCTGATCGGGGAAGCAGAAGTTCTCCGCCGAGACAGCGGTCGAGTAACGGATCAGATCGAACTCGCAGACCGGATAAAGGTTGTCGCGCCAGAAGTGTGGCAGATCAAACAAGATGAGCGCGAAAGTCAGCGAGCAGAAAAGCAGCATCGCACGGGTGCTTTGCATACGTGCGAAGCCTGCGAGGCGCAGCGCGGATCCGGCGGCGATGATGAGCCAAGTGCCTGCCAACCAGTGCAGCCAGAAGCGTGGCCACGACAGCGCCTCGAGCAGCGGCGACAGCCCGACGAACTTGCCAATGCCAACAATCAGGTTGTCCCATACCAGGCCGAACTGCGGCACCAGCAGGCAAGCTGCGATGAGGAGTCCGGTTCGCTGCCATAGTTTCCAGACCCATACCAGCAAGACCGCCTGCAGGAGGGCCTGAAAGATGAAAAGTTCCGAGTACATGGCCGCAGCGTATCATTGAAAGCGTCGATCGGGACGGGGTCACATGACGAGGTTTTAGTGATGAGTGGACCATTGCAGGGAATCAAGGTCGTCGAGATGACGAGCGTGGTGCTCGGGCCTTGGGCCTGCCAAATGCTCGCCGACATGGGTGCAGACGTCGTCAAGATCGAACAGCCCCGCGGCGACAGCAATCGCTCGCTCGGCGCGGCCAATAATCCAGGCATGGCGGCGCTCTATCTCACCTGCAACCGCAACAAGCGCAGCATCGTGCTCGATCTGCGCGTGGCGGGGGCTCGCGATGCGTTGCTGGCACTCGTCAAAGATGCCGATGTGTTCGTGCACAACAACCGTCCGCAGGTCATGACCAAACTGGGTCTCGACTATGCCGATCTGCGCAAGGTGAATCCCCGCATCATCTACTGCGGTGCCTACGGTTACTCGAAGAAAGGGCCCTACGGCCGCCTCGGCGCACTCGATGACTCGATTCAGGCGGCGAGTGGCATCGCCATGCTCAATGAAATGGTGTTGGGGGAGCCGCGCTATTTGCCCACGGTCGTCGCCGACAAGACCACTGCCATCACCGTGGTGTACGGAGTGCTCGCCGCGCTTTTCCATCGCGAACGCACGGGCGAGGGCCAGGAGCTCGAAGTACCGATGTTCGAAACAATGGTGAACTGGGTCATGGCCGAGCATCTCTGGGGCATGACTTTCGAGCCGCCCAAGGGCAAGCCGGGCTACACGCGTCTCATGAGCAAGGATCGCAAGCCCTATCGCACCAAGGATGGCTACATTGCAGTGCTGCCGTACCTCGATGCACATTGGGTGAAGTTCTGTCAGCTCACCGGCCACCCGCAATTCATTGACGATGCGCGCTTCCGTACGCTTGCAGATCGTGTGCGCAACATCGATGCGACCAACCAGACGACGGCGATGATCATGGCGGCGCGTACCACGGCAGAGTGGCTGCAGGTGCTCGAGAATTCGGGCATCCCGCATATCGTGGTCAACACCCTAGAGGGGCTCGCCGAGGATCCGCACCTCAAGGCGACCGGCTTCTGGCAGAGTTTTGATCACCCCACCGAGGGTCGTTTGCGACTGCCGTCGTTCCCGGTGAACTTCAGCGCGACACCGGCCTCCATCCGCGATCCTGCGCCGCGCCTTGGCGAGCACACGGTCGAGCTGCTGCATCAGGCGGGTCTTGATGAGCAGGCGATCGCCGCGCTCACCGCAAGCGGCGCGGCCATGACGGCCGAGCAAGCGGCAAGCTCGGTCGGCGTCGGCGGCGACTGATGGGTCGCCGACTGATGGGTCGCCGACCGATTAGCTCTGCAGACCGTACACGCGTAGCGCATTGTCGCGCAGAAATTTTCGCAATGGATCCGCGCGCAGATTGAGCGCCAGCACTTCATCCATGGTACGCTTGAAGCCGAGCACCGGGAAATCCGTGCCGAACATCACCTTGTCCTGCCCGTAACTGTTGATGTAGTTCACGAAGGACTGCGGCCAATATTTTGGGCTGTGTGCATCGGAGCCGATGTACACGTTCTCGTGCTTCCACGCCATCGCGATCATCTCGTCGGTCCAGGGGATGCCGACGTGAATGCCGATCAGCTTCAGTTCCGGGAAGTCGCAGGCGATACCGTCGAGCAGGATCGGCCGACCGACGCTGCGCATCGGCTGATCTTTCGCGTACACCATCGATTGACCGACCTGCATCTGGATAGGCACGTCGAGCTCGCAGCACTTGGCGTAGAAAGGGTAGTACTTGGCGTGATCGGGCGGCAGGTCGAACCAGTGCGGATAGAGATGCGCGCCGATGAAGCCCATGTTCTTCACGGCGTCCTCAAGGGCGCGGACGCCGTTCATGCCCTCATAGGGATCGAGTCCGGCCATGGCGTAGAAGCGACCCGGATACTTTTCGACGGCGCGGGCGATGATTTCATAGGGCAGGTGGAATGATCCCGGCAGACCACGCCGACCCGCTTTGGGCGCGAACAGGAAAGCCCGCTCGATGCCTGCCTCGGCCATCTGTGCGAGTTGCTCCTCGAGCGAGACTCCGGCCATGCGCGTCTTGGACTTCATCTTCCCGGCAAAGAACTGGTCCTGCCAACCGGGCCGATGGGAGATCGCTTCTTCGGTCCAGATACCGCTGACGATATCGATGGAGGGAACGGGCGGCATGGTGGTCACGGGGTGATCCTCGTTATTGGATGGTCGCCATTGTTTTGTGGTCGCGCGACGCCGACCGGGCATGCTGCGCTCCACCAATGATGCCGAAACGGATACCGGCGGGCGGGTGGGTTTGCCTCCGCTGCACCGCGAGACGGCCGTTTCACAAAGCACTGTTTGTTGTCAAAATACAACAGCTGAATTCTTCCGAGCACGCCATTTGCGTTGCTTGACGCCGTGGAACCACCGTAGACTCCGGACGTTTTTTCCCAACGCCCATTCAGGAACGACACGGAGGTCTCATGTTCCACCGCCATCGCAAGCTGTCCTTGATCGGGGCGAGCGTGCTCGCCACGATCGCCGCTGCCCAATCGGTAGCGCAGGAAGCTCAGCTCGAGGAAATCGTCGTCACCGCGCGCCAGCGCGCAGAGCGCATCCAGGACGTGCCGGCGACCGTGCAGGCCTTCACGGCGAGCGAGATCGCTTCCGCCGGCATCGAGCGCCCGCAGGACTTCATCGCCCTGACGCCCGGTGTGGCGCAGGTGCAAACCGCCGAAGCCGGTGATCTTCAGGTCACGATTCGCGGCATCAACACGGGCCGCGACGCGGAGACCAACTTCGCGCTGGTGGTCGATGGCGTGTTGCAGACCAACCCGAACGCGCTCAACCAAGAGCTGAACAACGTCAGCCAGATCGAAATTCTCAAGGGCCCGCAGGGCGCGCTTTATGGCCGCAACGCCGTGGCCGGTGCGTTGATCATCACCACCCGTCAGCCGGGCGATGAAGTCGAGTTCGATGTCGGCGCCGGTTACGGTCAGTACAACAGCTTCAAGGCCAACGCTTATCTCGGCGGCCCGATCAGCGACACCATGAAGGGCTCGATCTCGGCGTACACGCGCAAGACCGACGGTCAATGGAAGAACTCGTTTCTCAACTGCGACGACTGCGTCGATTTCTTTGAAGAAACCGGCGTCAACGCGCGTCTGATCATGAACGCCGGTGACTCCGGCAAGCTGGACTTCAAAGCCAAGTACTCGAAGCTTGATGCCGGCGCGATCAACTTCAACGCGTCGCTCGCCTTGAAGGAAGTCGCTGGCGCCACGGGCGCGGGTCTTTTCTGGGCAAATCCGAACGATCATCAGTTCGTGTACATCAACAATGTCAAGCCGCAAAACGAGCAGGAAAACATCAACCTGTCGGTCAAGGGTGACTGGGATGTCGCGGCCGGGACGCTCACCGCAGTCGCTGCCTTCAACGATCAGAGCAACTACTTCCTGACGGACGGCACGAGCGCCGCGTTTTTTCTCTACAGCCTGACGCCCGCGTGCCAGCGCAGCAACGATGCCCGACCTGGCAACCCGCTGCCGGCACCGTTCGGTCCGTATTTGCCGACCAACGGATTCGTGCAGACCTTCTTCCCGCCGTATGGCCCGAGTCTCTGTGACGGTTATCAGTACCAACAGCGTGACCAAAAGGACACCAGCCTCGAAGTGCGGCTGGCCTCGCCTGGCGAAGATCGTCTGCGCTGGGTCGCTGGCGCCTACTTCGCGGATATCGCGCGTCGCGTGGTCGTCTCGCAGGGCTCCGATAATGGCACCGGCTTCCAGGCGCAGGCGCTGGTGCGCTCAAGTGGTCCGAACCCGACCGACCTGCTGTACGACGATGACTTTGACAGCAGCGTGCTCGCCGGCTTCGGTCAGTTGGCTTATGACGTACGCGAAGACATCGAACTCGCGCTCGCCCTGCGTTATGACCGCGAGAAGCGGGACGTCACCAACAACGTGCCGAAGATTGCGCCGCAAACGCCGGGATTCTTTGGTGTGATTTCGGGTGCGGCGACCTTCATCAACCCCGCGTACTCGACCAACCCGAACCTCGCGGCGATCCCGGGCCGTTCGCGGACCTTCTCGCAGTTGCAGCCGAAGGTGTCGCTCAACTGGGATGTCACGCAGGACGTGTCGTTCTTCACCTCCTACGGTGTCGGCTTCCGCTCGGGCGGCTTCAACTCGACCGGCGTACGCGCCACGATCGAGAGCACCTATGCGGGTCTCTGCACGGGTACGGCGCCGACGCTCACCTTCGTGGGTGTCGCGCAAAATCCGGCCAGCTTGCCGCGCTGCACGGGCACCAACCGGAGCATCCGCAACGTCAACGACAGCTACGAAAAGGAAGTCTCCAAGGCTTTCGAGGCGGGCGTGAAGTCGACGCTGCTCGATGGTTCGCTGGCGTTCAATGCCGCGGTCTACTCGACCAAGCTCGAGGATATGCAGTTCTTCAACTTCTTCGCCGGTCCCTTCGGTCTGCTGCGCGTCGTGACCAACGCCGACGAAGCGAAGATCCAGGGCTTCGAGTTCGACACCCGCTGGCGTGCCACCGACTCGATCACGCTGTTTGCAGGCTACGCCTACACCGACAGCGAGATCGAGCGTTACGACGGTCGTCCGTATACTGCCGGCAACAAGGTGCCTTACGCGCCGAAGTACACCGGCAACGCGGGCATCGATTTCAAGACGCCGATCGGCAGCGGTGACTGGACCTTCAATGCGCGTCTCGACGGTTCGTTTGTCGGTGAGACCTGGTTCAGCACCGTGCAGGACAACCTCGTGCCCAATATCTTCGGTCTGCTCGCTGGCTTCGGTCAGGGCGACTTCTCGAAGCAGAAGCGCGATGCGTTCTACACCGTCAATGCGCGACTCGGAGTCAGCAATGGCAGCTTCGGCGTGACGGCTTGGGGTCGTAATGTGACCGACGAGAAATATCTCGCCGAAATCATTCCGGCGCCGGAGTTCGGTGGCTCGTTCATCCACGACGCGCCGGGCAGCTCGTGGGGTGTGGATTTCACCTACTCGTTCCGCTGATCAACGCGACGTCCTGATCGACGCGACAGCGTTGGCGTCGTCATGGAACCAAGGCCGGAGGGAGCGATCCCTCCGGCCTTGTTATTTCGGGCTGCGTTTATTTCCGGAGTGCGGATGTTGCGGGTGTAAAATCATCGCGTGAATCGCACCGAGATCGAGTTTCCGGCCAAGCACTCCGCGCTGCGCGACGATGTGCACATGCTCGGCACGTTGGTCGGCGAAGTGTTGCGCGATCAGGGGGGGGACGAGCTCTTTGCATTGGTCGAGCGCGACCGCACGCTCGCCATCGCGCGTCGCGGTGGCGATGCGGCCGCCGCGGCCGAACTCGAGCAGCGAGTGAACGGGCGCGAACCCTCGCTGGCGCGCGATCTCGAGCGCGCCTTCTCCACCTGGTTTCAGGCGGTCAATCTGGCCGAGCAGGTGCATCGTATCCGGCGACGGCGAGCGTATTTTCAGGATGACGCCGAACGGCCGCAGCCGGGTGGGGTCGATGATGCAATCTCGCAACTCAAGGCCACCGGTCTCACGCTCGACGAGGTCATATCGTTACTCGGCTCGCTGCACATCGTGCCGGTGTTCATGGCGCACCCGACCGAATCCACGCGTCGTACGATCCTGCGCAAGCAGCTGCGCCTTGCCGAGTTGCTGTACGACCGCCTGAATCCGACGCTCGCGCCGAACGAGCAACGGGCCTCGCGAGGGCGTATCCGCGTCGAGCTGACGACCGGTTGGCAGACCGAGGACCATCCGCGTCAACGTCTCACCGTCGCCGATGAGCGCGAGCACGTGCTGTTTTTTTTGGCCGAAGTGCTCTATCGAGTCATTCCGAATTTCTATGAGGAGATCGCCGAGTCTCTTGGCAAGTACTACGGTGCCGATCCGGATCTACTCGAGTTGCCGACCATCATCCGCTTCGGCAGCTGGGTGGGTGGCGACATGGACGGCAACCCGGACGTGCACGCCAAAAGCCTGCGTGAGACTCTCGCGCGACACCAGCAGACGATCGTCAACGCTTATTTCCTCGAAGTGCAAGGACTCGCGCAATTGCTGTCGCAGAGTGCGAGTCGCAGCGGGTTGAGCCCGGCATTGCGACAGCGCAGCGAGGAATACGCAACCTTGCTGCCGGGTGCGCGCAGTGCTGCGCCGACGCGGCACGACCGAATGCCCTATCGCGTGTTTCTCGGGCAGATCGCCGAGCGTCTGCGTGCGACTTACGAGGGCCGTCCGGCCGGTTACGAGGGTCCGTTGCAGTTTCAGCGCGACGTCGATCTCGTCGCCGACAGTTTGCGCATGCACCGCGGTCGTCACGCGGGTCTCTTCGCCGTTCGGCGTCTGCAGCGTCGAATCGCGACCTTTGGTTTTCATTTGGCGACGCTCGATGTGCGTCAGCACACGGGGGTGCACCACGCCGTGCTTGAGCAGGGCCTCGATGTTGCGGGCTGGTCCTCGTTGCCTGCAGCGACCCGTCGCGATCGCCTGCTTGAGTTGATTGCGCGGGATGCCGGGCCTCGCGCCGAACTCGATGCCGTGGGTCGCCGGACACTCGCCGTCTTCGAAGCGATGTTGCAGTGTCGGCGGCGCCATGGCGCTGAGGCGATCGGTAGTTACATCGTCAATGGCGCGCAGGGCTCCGACGACGTGCTGGCGGCGTTGCTGCTGGCGCGCTGGGCGGGGGTCTTCGACAAGCGCAATGACGAAATCGCCATCGACTTTGCGCCGATGTTCATTTCGCAAGAGGCGCTTGAGGGTGCCAGCGAGACACTGCGCGAGTTGCTCTCGACGCCGCTGTATCGCGCGCACCTCGATGCGCGCGGGCGACGGCAAGCGGTGTTGATCGGCTACTCCGAGAGCAACAAACAGTCGGGGATCGCGGCTTCGCGCGTTGCCGTCTATCGTGCGCAGGGTGCCATTGCCGCCGCCATCGCCGCGGCCGGCGAAGAGCATCAGATCATGCATGCACGCGGCGGCAGCATTCCTCGTGGAGGCGGTCGCATCGACGGCCTCGTCACCGCTACGCCGCCCTCAATCGTCAACGGCTGGCTCAAGCTGACCGAGCAGGGCGAGGGCATCAATCAGCACTATGGACTAGGCCCCATCGCATTGCGCACCCTCGAACGTGCGTTCGGCGCGCTGTCGCAGGTCTGCGCTGCAGTGTCGCGGCAGCGGGTGCTCGAGCCGGACGCGCGCATGTTGGCCGTGGCCGACCTGCTTGCTGCCGCGAGTGCCCACCGTTACCGCAGCCTCATCGATGGATCGTCTGCTTTTCGCCAGTGGTTCACGGATGTGACGCCGATCGATGTCATCGAGCGGATGCAGATCGGTGGTCGACCGCTCAGCCGCGACGGACTCGAGGGTTTTGCGGCACTGCGCGCCGTCCCCTGGGTATTCGCGTGGACGCAGAATCGCATGCTTCTGCCGGGGTGGTTCGGTGGTGGCTCGGGGCTGCAGGCAGCCGTCGAGGCGGTGGGCTTGAGCGAGGTGCGTCGAGCGGTACGCGCCTGGCCCTTCCTCCGCAGCCTCGTTGAGGACATGGAGGTGATGCTGGCACGCGCCGACCTCGACATTGCGGCGCACTACGTCGAGTTGCATCGTGCTGCGCCGCAGAGCGATGGTGGCGACGCGATACCCTACTTGCCGCAGGTTCGTGCCGAGTACGAGCTCACGCGTCGCTGGCTGCTCGAAATCAAGGAGCAGACAGAACTGCTCGATGGCGACCGCACGCAGCAGCGCGCGCTCGCGCTGCGCAATCCTTACGTGGATCCGATGAATCTGATGCAGGTCGATCTGCTGCGCCGCTGGCGCAGCGGCGGTCGCGAGGATCAGGAGCTACTCGACGCATTGCTGGCCAGTGTCAATGGTATTGCTCAGGGCTTGCAGAACACGGGGTAACGCGCATGTCGGAAAACGCCAGACTCAAAGAAATCACGCATCTTGAAACAACCATGCGCCACCAATGCCTGCTTGCGCGAGTCATCGGGGTCGTACTCGCTACTGCCGCCGGTAATGCAGTTGCGGACGGCATCACCGTGGATCTCGGGTTGTATGCGACCGAGCAGGGTAGAAACACCGTGCAGGTGCCGAATGACGCAGCGGGCACGCGCTTCGCACTCGATGATCTCACCGGCAGCGGTCCTTATCTTGCGCCACAAATCGAACTTTCAGCGCCGCTCGGCGCGCGTAGCGAGTGGCGAGTGTTGCTCGCGCCCTTGTCGCTCGCCGAGACCGGCACTGCCGCACAGCCGATTCGCTTTCAGGGTGAGCAATTCGCCACCGGTGCGCTTGATGCGCGTTACCAGTTCAACTCGTGGCGAGCGACCTGGCGTTGGCGCTGGATCGAGCGCGAAGATCTCGCGGTGAAGGTGGGCTTTACGGCAAAGATCCGTGACGCCAGCATTCGCTTGCGGCAGGGCAGTCGCGCCGCAGAAAAAGACAACACAGGTTTCGTGCCGCTGCTGCATGCCAGTTTCGAGCGGCCGCTCGGGGCGGGCTGGTCGCTCGATGGCGACATTGATGCGCTCGCTGGCGGTCCTGGCTACGCCGTCGATGCCGGCTTGCGAGTCGCCCGCGAAATTGCGCCCGGCTGGTCCCTCGGGGCGAGTCTGCGTTTTCTGGATGGCGGTGCCGACAACGACGAGGTCTACGCCTTCGCGCGTTTCACGAGCGCCGGGGTGGTGATTCGCTGGCAGCCGAAGTAGCGTCGTCTTCTTCGAGGGCGAGCCCTGCCGAATCCTCGAGGTTGTCGAATTGCCCGCGGTTCACGGCCCAGAAAAACGCCCAGATCGCGACGCCAACCAGCACGATCGACAGCGGGATCAAGAGATAGATGCTCTCCATCAATGTGCCTCTCGCGTGTTGCGCAACAGTCGTTGCGCATTAAGCACCACGGCCAAAGAAGACAGCGACATGCCGAGGGCGGCTACCCAGGGCGGCATCAGGCCGACGGCTGCAATCGGAATCGCAGCCATATTGTAGGCTGCAGACCAGCGCAGATTCTGGCGGACGATGCGTAATGCATCGCGCGCTACCGCGATACCTTTGGGCAGCGACCCGAGCGAGTCGCGCAATAGCAGCAAATCACCGGCGGCGTGCGCGATCGATGAACCGCGACCCATGGCCATCGAGATGTCTGCGGCAGCGAGCACGGGGCCGTCGTTGATGCCATCACCAAGCATCAGTACTCGACGACCAAACGCTTGTTCGGCGCGCAGTCGCGCCAGCTTGTCCTCGGGCTTGAGGGCGGCTGCGGCCTGCGCTATGCCGAGCGCGCGCGCGGTGCGCTCGACGGCGGCCAAAGAATCACCGCTCGCGAGCTGCACCTGCAAGCCGAGATCGCGCAGCGCTTGCACCGTGGCCGGCGCGTCCGGGCGCAGCTCGTCGGCGACCTCGAAGCGCGCCAGCCGGCCGCACTCATCGCTCAAAGTAATGCCCGGCTGACCGATACGCCAGATGACGCCGTCGATGCTGCCCTCGATACCCACGCCCGGGATATCGCGCGCGTCGGTACAGGTCACGGTGGGGGTCCGGTAAGGGCGAAACGCGGCAGCGATCGGGTGTTGCGAGTGCGCCTCGAGTGCTGCGGCGATCGCGAGCGCCTGTTCGTTGGACAGTTCGCCACTCGTTTGGATACGGGTCACGGTGGGTTGCCCGATCGTCAGCGTCCCGGTCTTGTCGAGCATCACGGTGTCGAGTGTGGCAAGTCCCTCGATCGCGTCGCTGCGCATGACGAGAATGCCGAGACGCGAGAGGCGTGAGGTCGCCGCGGCGATGGCCACGGGCGTGGCGATCGAGAGCGCGCAGGGACAGGTGGCGACCAGCACCGCGAGGACTGCGGGAAAGGCACGCGACGGATCGATGAAGTACCAGATGAGGCCGACCAGGGCAGTCAGGATGAGCACGCGGACGATGAACCAAGACGCCATCCGCTCCGCAGCGAGCCCGAGACGAGGCCGTTCGGCCTGCGCACGCTCGAGCAGTCGTACGAGGCCGTGCAGCGTCGACTGGTCGGCCGCTCGGGTCACGGTCATGTTGAGTGTGCCGCCGGCGTTGATTGAGCCGCCGAGCACAAGGTCGCCGACTGCGCGTCGATGCGGTGCCGACTCGCCGGTAAGCAGCGATTCGTCGACGAGTGCCGTGCCCGCGAGCACTCTGCCATCGACCGGGATGACCTGCCCGCTGCCGACCCGCAGTTGATCGCCAAGGCGTACCGCAGCGAGCGGCGTGCGTAGCGCTGCGCCGGTCGCCGGATCGATGCGCTGCACTTCGGCGGGCAGTGCCTGGGCGAGCGCGTCGGTGACATTGCTTGCCTGGTGTCGACCGCGCATCTCGGCATACCGGCCGAGCAGCAGGAAAAAGATGAACATGGCCACCGAGTCGAAGTACACCTCGCCGCTACCGCGGAAGGTGTTGAGCACACTCGCCGCATAGGCGAGCACGAGTGCGAGCGAGACCGTGATGTCCATGCCGAGGACGCGGCGGCGCAGATCGGCGATCGCCCCCGCAAGAATCGGTGCGCCGGAGTAGAACAGCACAGGCGTCGCGATGATGAGGCAAGTGATGCGCAGTATCTCGGCCCAGTGCGGATCGATACCGTCGAAGGCGCCCGCATAAAGACCGCCCGCGTACATCATCAGTTGCATTGAGGCGAGTCCGGCGAGACCGATCCGTTTTTGGGCATCGCGGCGCTCGTTGCGCTGCGCTGCGACGGCCGACTCACCCACCAGAGGCACAGGGCGAAAGCCCGTGCTGGCCACTTTGCCGAGGATCGTGCCGAGCGAGGCTTTCGCCGGATCCCAAGTTACCGAGACGCGGCTGTTGACGACGTTGACGTCGGCGCGGATCACGCCGGGCAACTCGTCGAGCGCCCGGTGAATGGCGCGCGCGCAATTGCCGCAGTGAATACCCTCGGCATTGAAGACCACATGCCCTTCGCCCGCCGATTCACTGGTCCAATGCCCTTCGAGCAGCAGGGGCGCGGTGACGGTGCTGTTCATGGGTTAAGCGCTCGAGTGCTCAATCGCCGATCGCCGCTTGTGCGGTGGGCGCACGGATTCGCGCGCGCAGACGCCACTGCGACTCCGCATCGAGTTGCACAAGCCAGGTTCCGGTGCTCACCGGCGCGGTCTGTGCGCTGTAGCGGCCGGGCGTCACGGCGCGTAGCGCCAGGTCTCGATCGAGTGCGGGCAGGGTGGCGTGCGTCATGCGTAAGCGGAGCGTTTTTGGCAGCGCTTGCGTGTTCGAGACGAGATCCACTTCGATACGCCCGGAGTCCTCGATCATCAGCTCGGCGCGTATGCCGGCAACGCGTGCCGCCTCGCCGAGCGCGAGATCAGCCTCCAAAGCCTTGCCCTCGGACACGTATTGCGGCGGCAGCTTCGGTTCCGCGCCGTCGACCGCCAGAAAAATTGTCACGGCACTCGCCACGATGGTGGCGAGCGGAATGCCGATCATCGCCCACATGACCGGCGTGGCATTGCGCCAGCGAGAGACAGATGACATTGCAGCGTTCTCCATGAGAGCCAAAGGCGGGCGGGAACTCATTGCGCCGGGGCAAAGAAACGCGCTTCTGCGGTGGCGCGGACGGCGGGATCATCGAGGGCCTGAATCGACAAGTACACCGTCGCAGTGCCCGGCGCGCGCTCGCCCCATGCATTGCGTCGAATGCGTACGGCGGCGTTGAACACCTCACCCGGACCCACGGCGAACACCGGTTGTGCGGGGTCGAGCCGATAGCCGTCAGCCTCTGTCAGCGCCACACTGAAGTTGCGTGCACGCTCTGCCTTGTTGATGATCTTGAGCATATACACGTTCTCGATTTCGCCGCTGTCGAGGCTGCGATAAAGCGTGTTGCGATCGTGCAATACATCGAGTCCCACCGGCTTGCGCATCGCGAGCGCAGCCACGAATCCTGTCATCAGCAACGCGAGCAGCACGCCATAGATGATCACGCGAGGCCGCAGGACCTTGGATCGCAGACCCTCGAGCGCGTGTTCGGTGTCGTAGCGTACGAGGCCACGCGGATAGCCCATGCGATCCATCACGCCGTTGCAGGCGTCGATGCAGGACGCGCAGGCAATGCACTCGTATTGCAAGCCCTTGCGAATATCGATGCCGGTCGGGCAGACCTGCACGCAGAGCGTGCAATCCGTGCAGTCGCCGAGTCCAGCGGCGCGCGGGTCTGTTCCCTTGCGCCGTCCGCCGCGGGGTTCGCCGCGATTCGCGTCATAGGTGATGATCAACGTGTCCTTGTCGAACATCGCGCTCTGGAAGCGCGCGTACGGACACATGTACTTGCAGACCTGCTCGCGCAGGAAGCCGGCGTTGCCCCAGGTGGCAAAGCCGTAGAACAGTACCCAAAACGTTTCCCAGCCGCCCAAAGAGAGCGTCAAGGTTCGGCTCGCGAGGTCCATGATCGGCGTAAAGAAGCCGACGAAAGTGAATCCTGTCCACAGCGCAAAGATGACCCAAAGAAAATGTTTGCTCGCCTTGCGTCGCAGCTTGTCGATGCTCCACGGTGCGGCATCGAGCTTGATCCGCTTGGCACGATCACCCTCGGTGATTTTCTCCATCCAGAGAAAAACCTCTGTCCAGACGGTCTGCGGGCAGGCGAAACCGCACCAGAGCCGACCGGCGACAGCGGTGAAGAAGAAGAGACTGAGCGCCGCGATCACCAACAACCAAGCCAGGAATATGAAGTCCTGTGGCCACAAGGTGAGGCCGAGCAAATGGAACTTGCGCGCCGGCAGGTCGAAAAGGATGGCTTGTCGATTGCCCCACGGGATCCACGGTAGCAAATAGAAAAAGCCGAGCAACACCCAAGCTGCCGTGACTCGCAGACGCGAGAACGTGCCGCTGACCTCGCGCGGATAGACTTTTTGATGGGCAGCGTAGTACGACTCCTCGTCGACGGGAGTCGTCGGAGTCGCGCGTGTGTTCATGGGCGAGGCGGCGGCTGTGTGCTGACCAGCCAGGCGGTCAGTGCGGAGGCGAGCGCGCACACCAGCCAGAAGAACAAAAAACCGAGACTGTAGAGCTCGGTACGTCCCGCAAGGGCGGCGGTCGGTGTAAGCACCGCGACGATCGGAGCCGGATCGACAAATGCAAAGAAAATCATGGTGGCGAGACTCGCCGACAGGAACGAACACCACGTGACCGTGAGCGCGAGCCGCTTGTGCGGCGCGAGCTCGTTCGCCACATTTTTGGGCTCGTCAGGGACGATACTCGGCGACACGAGTTTCTCCGAGGCTGAGTACATAGGCGGTCAGCAGCGAGATGCGGATATCGCCGAGACGCTCGCCTTGTGCAGGCATCGCATTTTGCCTGCCGTTGGCAATCGTGCTGCGGATGTTTGCCACAGACCCACCGTGCAACCAGACGTTATCGGTCAGATTCGGGCCGCCCACATCGGGATTTCCTTGGCCGTTCTCGCCGTGGCAGGCGATGCAGTATGTGGCGTAGTGATTCTTGCCAGCGGCGATATCGCCCGTCGGTGCCGCCCGACCCGAGAGCGACATGACATAGGCGACGGCGTCATCGACGCCTTGTTCACCAAGCACCTCACCCCACGGGGCCATGATGCCTACACGGCCCTCATAGATCGAGGTACGGATGGCTTCCGTGGCGCCGCCCCAAAGCCAATCGGCGTCGGTGAGGTTCGGGAAGCCGCTGCCGCCGCGTCCGTCGGAACCATGACACATGGCACAATTATTGGCATAGAGATTCCGCCCGATCGCGACCGCCGCAGGATCGAGCGCGAGTTCGCCGGGATCTCGTTCGGCAAAGCGCGCAAGAATCACTTGTGCCGAGCGCTCTTGCTCAGCCTGCATGGTTTCCCATTGCTTGATCTGCGTCCAGCCCAGCGTCCCTTTGACGTTGCCGAGTCCCGGGTAAAGCACCACATAGATGATGGCGAAGATTACCGACAGCACGAACATCCACAGCCACCAACGCGGCAGCGGATTGTTGTACTCACGCAAATCGCCATCCCAGACGTGGCCGGTCGTATCCTGGGTCGTGGCCGATTCGCCACGGCGTTTGCGCATCCAGACCAGCAACCATACTGCGGCAACGGTGTTGAGCGTGGTGAGCGCGATCACGAACCAACTGACTGCGGGGCTCATCATTTTTCATCCTCGAGGGGCAGGCGCGCAGCTTCATCGAAGCGTTGCCGTTGACGACGGCTGTAGGCCCAGAGACAGACGCCAATGAAACCGAGCATGGCAAGCAGTGTCGCGACGCCACGCAGCAGGCCGAACGTTTCTTCAGTCATTTGCGTGCGCCCTCACTTCCATTGCTGCGAGGCGATGCCGAGAACCTGCAGATAGGCGATCAGCGCTTCCATTTCGGTCTTGCCGGTCACCTCATCGCTTGCCGCAGCAATCTGCTCGTCCGTGTAAGGCACGCCGACCACGCGCAGCGCCGACATTTTCTTTGGTGTCAGCGTCGCATTGATCTGCTTGTCGGCGAGCCAGGGGTAACCCGGCATGTTCGACTCGGGAACGAGATCACGCGGGTTGATCAAGTGCAGACGATGCCACTCGTCGGTGTACTTGCCGCCGACGCGTGCGAGATCCGGGCCGGTGCGCTTGGAGCCGAACTGGAATGGATGGTCGTAGACCGACTCTCCGGCGAGCGAGTAGTGACCGTAGCGTTCGACCTCGCCGCGCAAGGGTCGGATCATCTGCGAGTGGCAGGTATAGCAGCCTTCGCGCAGATAGATGTCTCGGCCCTCGAGTTGCAGCGGCGAGTAGGGTTCGACGCCGGGGGCGGCGTCCGTGACCTCGCTTTGCATGGTGAGGGGGACGATCTCCACCAGACCACCGATGCTGATGACCACGGCGACCAGGATGCCGAGCAGACCCACGTTTTTTTCGATGACTTCATGTTTCATGGTGTTGCCTTCCGTGGGAACTCAGGCGTGCGCCGGTTGCGGCGAGGGCACGGCGATAGTCGCTGCTTTGCCCTGACCGACTGTCTTGGCCACGTTGTAGATCATGATCACCATGCCCACGAGCACCAGAAGACCGCCGACGAGGCGAATCGCGTAGTACGGGTAGGTGGCCTTCAGGGCTTCGACGAAGGTGTAGGTCAGCGTGCCGTCGGCATTGGTGGCGCGCCACATCAAGCCCTGCATCACGCCGGCGATCCACATCGAGACGGTGTAGAGCACCACGCCGATGGTCATCGTCCAGAAGTGCACATCGATCAGTCGCGTGCTCCACATCTCGGTACGACCGTAGAGTCGCGGGATCAGCGCGTAGAGCGAACCGAACGACACCATCGCGACCCAGCCGAGCGCGCCCGAATGCACGTGGCCGATGGTCCAGTCGGTGTAGTGCGAGAGGGCGTTGACCGTCTTGATCGACATCATCGGCCCTTCAAAGGTCGACATGCCGTAGAACGACAGCGACACGATCAGGAACTTGAGGATGGGGTCATTGCGCAGTTTGTGCCACGCACCCGAGAGCGTCATGATCCCGTTGATCATGCCGCCCCAGGAGGGCGCAAGCAGCATGATCGAGAACGCCATGCCGAGCGTCTGCGCCCAGTCGGGCAGGGTGGTGTAGTGCAGGTGGTGCGGTCCCGCCCACATGTAGATCGAAATCAGCGACCAGAAGTGCACGATCGACAGGCGGTAAGAATAGATCGGGCGCCCAGCCTGTTTTGGCACAAAGTAATACATCATGCCGAGGAAGGCTGCCGTCAGGAAAAAGCCCACCGCATTGTGTCCGTACCACCATTGCACCATGGCGTCGACCACGCCCGCATAGACTGGGTAGCTTTTGGTGATCGTGACTGGAATCTCTGCGCTGTTGACGATGTGCAGTACCGCCACCGTGATGATGAAGGCGGCGAAGAACCAGTTGGCGACGTAGATATGCTCGACCTTGCGCTTGACGATGGTGCCGAGGAACACGACGCCATAGGCGACCCAGACCAGCGCGATCAGGATGTCGATCGGCCACTCGAGCTCGGCGTATTCCTTGCCCGTGGTCCAGCCCATCGGCAGCGAGATGGCGGCGAGCACGATCACGAGCTGCCACCCCCAGAAAGTGAAGGCGGCGAGACCATCGGCGAACAACCGTGTATGACAGGTGCGTTGCACGATGTAGTAGGAGGTGGCGAAGATCGCCGAGCCGCCGAAGGCAAAGATCACGGCATTGGTGTGCAGCGGGCGCAGTCGGCTGTAGGTCAGCCATGGCAGATCGAAGTTCAGTGCGGGAAAGAGCAGCTGCGCGGCGATGATCACTCCGACCAGCATGCCGACAAATCCCCACACCACCGTCATCAGCGCAAACTGCCGGACTACCTTGTCGTTGTACGACACGGCTGTTGCATTGGCAGACATCGTTATTGACCCCTGAGAGAAATGAAGCGGGCCCGCGACCAAGGTCATCAGGCTGCGGAATGTTCGCTGTCGAACAGTGTCGGTTGAATAGGTACATGTCGCAGGGGTATGGCGCAGCACGCCGTCGCATGCCTGTGGGATGCTTTGCTTTGGCTAGTTTGTATTCCGCGGAGGGCTACAGCATGAAGATGCCGATGACGGTCAGGAAACCGGTCCGAGGAGCCGCGGTCATTTTTTTGGCAGCCTCTGTGCTAGCCGTCTACTCGGCGGGCTCGATGGCCGCGGCGAGCGAGGACGGTGCAACGCTCTATGCCACCTGTGCGGCCTGCCACGGCAAGGACGGCGGTGGCCTGCGCGATGGCACGGTGCCGGCCATCGGCGGTCAACCGGCGGCGGTTATCTTGAAGGTCCTCGAAGATTTCCGCGCCGGACGGCGCCGCGATCTGCGCATGCAGCACTTTACGGATGCCGAACACCTGCCGAGCACTACTGCCTTGCAAGCAATAGCGTGGCATGTCGCTGGCTTGAAACGAACGACGCCGGCGGCGCAGGGCGCGGGCACTCATCTCGAGGTCGGCGAGCGCGAATTCGCCCGTGCCTGCAGCGCCTGTCATGGCGCCGGTGGCGCCGCGGTCGCTGCCCGGGGCATTCCGGCGCTGGCCGGCCAACATGCGAGCTATCTCGAGCGCAAATTGCGTGAGGCGATGCTACCTCGCAACACGCTCGCCCGTTCGCACGGCGTGATCGTATCGCGGCTTGCCGAGGGGCAGGGCGCGGCGATCGCCGACTGGCTGTCGCGCCAGCCGGGACCGTAGGCGGGTTACGACCGACCGCTTGCGGCGCCGAGTTCCAGCATCATGCGCACGAGTTGCGCCAGCGAATTCGCACCCATCTTTTCCATCACTCTGGCGCGATGGATTTCCACCGTACGCTGACTGACGCCGAGGTCGCCGGCCATTACTTTGTTCGGCTTGCCTTGGGTGACGAGCGTCAGCACCTCGCGTTCCCGCGGAGTCAATGATTCGTGTCGACTCCGCAGCAGTTCGCGCTGTGCGAGTAGCCTACGGTTCTCGGCATCGAGGGCGAGTGCGCGCTGCACCCGATCGAGCAAGTCCTGATCGCTGAAGGGCTTGGGCAGGAAGTCGAACGCGCCGTGCTGGATCGCCTCGACCGCCATAGGGATGTCGCCGTGACCGCTGATGAAAATCACCGGCAGGATCGCGCCGCGCTGGTTGAGCTCGGCCTGCAGTTCGATGCCGCTCATGCCCGGCATGCGTACATCAAGCACCAGACAGCCTGGCTGATCGGGGCGCCACTCGGCGAGGAATTCCTGGGCCGACGCGTGCGCGAGAGTGACATGACCCGCGGACTTGAGCAGCAGACGCAGCGAGCTGCGTACGGCATCGTCATCATCGACGATGATCACGACAGGTGAGCGGTTCATGAATTCAAAACCCCCTGTGGACACGGAAGCTGCAGGACGAAGCGTGATCCGCCCCCTGCGGCCGGCTGATAAAAAAGTTTGCCATCATGGGCTTCGGCGATCGTGCGGCTGATCGGCAGACCGAGGCCGGTGCCATTGGTCTTGGTGGTGCAGAACGGATCAAAGATACGTTCGGCGAGTTCCGCTGGCACGCCCGGACCGCGATCCTGTACCTCGATGGTCAGGGTGTCGATCCCGTCATGTGCGCTACTCACTCGCAATTCGCGGGCCGCGACCGGGCACTCGGCGAGCGCCTCGATGGCATTGCGGATGAGATTGAGCAGAATCTGCTGCACTTGGATGCGATCAAGCATGGCGAGCGGCAAATCATTGGCCAGCTCACGGATCACTCGTACCTCGTGAAGACGCGCATCGCTCTGTGTGAAACCGAGTACCTCGGTGATCAGTTCATTGATCGCCGCGACCTCATGGCGTGTCTCGCGGTTCTGCACGAGTGCGCGCAGGCGGCGGATGATCTCGCCGGCGCGCAGAGCTTGGCTGCTGATTTGATCCAGCGCGAGACGAACGTCGCCGTCCGGGTCGAGTGCGGCGAAATCGGCCGTGGCCGTTAGCCGCATCGCGGCGTTGGCATAGTTGGCGATCGCCGCCAGCGGCTGATTCAGTTCGTGGGCGATCCCTGCAGCCATCTCGCCCATGGTCGCCAGCCGACCCACCTGGGTGATGCGCTGCTGCGCGAGGGCGGAGGCTTCCGCGGCACGACGCGAGTCGGTGATGTCTTCGCCCGAGGCAAAGAAACCCATCAGGCGGCCCTCGGCGTTGCGCATCGGCAGACAGCGCCAGGCGATCAGCCTTCGAGCGCCATCCGCCGCGAGCACATCGTGTTCGAAGTAGCGCTCTTCGCCGTCTGAGCCGGTTGCCAGGGTGGCGAGTTCGGCGAGCACCAGCGGGTGCTGGTCGGCGGGCACTGCGGCCTCCAGCCAGTCGCGGCCAAGCAGATCCATTTCGCGCAGGCCGACCGTGTCGCAGCCCTTGCGATTGATGAGTTGCACCCTTCTTTCCGCCGACAGGGCGAGCAGGATCACCTGGGCTATTTCGAGATACATGTTGGCCCGATCGCGCTCGCGGCGGATCGCCGCCATGGCCTCTCGACGCAGTGTGATGTCGTGCAGCAGACCGACGAAACGTGGCGGCTCGGAACCCGCGATTTGACCCACCGAGAGGAACACCGGGAAAACGGTGCCATCCTTGCGGCGCGCATCGACTTCTCGGCCAATGCCGATGATGTGCGGCACGCCGGTGCTCATGTAGCGTCCCATGTAGCCGTCGTGGGATACCCGATCGTTCTCGGTCATCAGCATGCTGACGTTGCGACCGATGACCTCGGCGGCGAGATAGCCGAAGAGGCGCTCGCCAGAGCGGTTGAAACTTTCGACGTGACCGCGTGCGTCGATGATGATCACCGCATCGACGGTCGCGTCGAGCAGAGCTTGCATATCGCGGGCGATGGCGGTGCCGCTACCAGTGCCGCTGCCGGAGCCGCTTCCCGGCCCGAGGGCTATCACGCTATCTTTGATGTCTGGCTTCTTCATGGATCAGCGAGTCCACGATCGATGCTACCACGCGGTTGCGTAAGTACTTCCCGCAATGGCTGGTGTGTGCGACACGTGCCACCTTGCGGTCTTCCGAAACGGAGTGGTCAATGTCCCAAGTCGAGGAAATCCGTCAGCGTCTGCTGGCTCGGCGCGACGAGTTGGCAAGCCGCGCCAATCTGACCGATGCCGACCTGCGACACGAACGCGATCCGCTGTCCGCCGATTTCGAGGAGCAAGCGACGCAGCGTGAGAACGAGGATGTGCTACGGGGGATCGGTCTTGCTGCCAAGGCCGAGCTGCAGGACGTCAACCGCGCGCTGGCTCGCCTCGAGCGCGGCGAATACTTTGATTGCGAGACTTGTGGCAAGCCCATTGCGACGGCACGCCTCGAGGCGCTGCCCGAGACGACGCGCTGCGCACGCTGTGCCGCGGCGACCTGAGACGGGCGGGGGGCGGGTGAGTAAGCCGTCGATTCTGGTCGTTGCCGAGCGTTCGGGCGATCCGCAGTCGGCACTGCAAAAAGCCTCGGTGCTGGCGCGCCATCTTGGTGCCGACCTCGAACTATTCACCTGTGACGTCGAGCACGCCTGGGCGGTCGCGCAACAAGCACGCAGCGCCGATGCACGCCTTGTGGTCGATGCTTGTCTCGCCGACAGTACGCGCTACCTCGCCGCGTTGCGCGGCACGGTCGCGGCGCGCGATCTCGTCATGCGCACCAGTGCCGTCTGCGCCCCGAGTCTGTACGAGGGCCTGGCAAGACGCAGCGAGGAGGTGCGGCCGCTGCTGGTGGTCAAAGGGTGCACCGAGACGCTGTTCCGCGGGCCGGGCGTGATCCTGCGACCGGATGAGGTGCGGCTGATCCGCGAGCCACCGGGACCGCTGCTGTTGTCGCGTGGCAGGACTTGGGCGCCGACCCCTCGCATCGGTGCTTTGGTCGTCGAACCCGCTGATGCGGCACGTCTCGAACTGCCGGCGACCGAACTCGCGCAGCGCTGCCATGGGGAGTTCGAGTGGCTATCGCTCGAAGTCGGTGAGTCTGTCGAACATGCGGTCGCGCAGCGGCGGATCGATATTCTCGCGATGCTGGCGACAGCGACCCGTCAGGGTGGCGATCAGTCGCCTTTGCCCGAAGAATTGGTCGGCAACCTCGCCTGCGACGTGCTCGTCTTGCCCCGCGAGTCGCTAGCGCCCGGGGCGCTGCTCGCTGCGGTGGCGATCCGCACGGATCACGCGCACTGTTAGCAGGGCGAACCCGGTACCATCCGCAGCCTAGTCGAGGGCGGCGCCCCGTCCATCGGAGATAGCCATGAAAACTGCCACGCCGATAGCCCTACCGATAGCCCTACGGGTAGCCATGTTCAGAGCACTGACTCGCGTGGGTCTGCTGCTGCTCGGTGCGGTGCCCTGCGCGGTCATGGCCGCAACCCCGGCTGCCCCATCCGCCGCGGATCCGGTTGCCGACGAAGCCGTTTATCTGCAGCGGTTCGAGCGGCTGCAGTCTGCGTTTCGTACCGGTCTCGGCCTCGAGAGCTATGACCCGCTAGAGCCGGTGGTTGGCGCATCCAAGGCCAAGCCGCTGCCGGCGGTCGCCGCGGGCCGCGGCAGTATTGATCCCGCTGCGCTCGAGGCAGCGCGGGCTTACGCCGAGCGCAATAACTCGCAGGCGCTGATCGTCTGGCGTCGTGGTGTGATCGAGACGGCGGCTTATTTCAAAGGACTCTCGCCCGAGGGCACATTCGCTTCGCGCTCCCTCGCCAAGCCGATGACCGCCGTAGCGGTTGGCCGTGCCATCGCGCTCGGCAAGATTCGTTCGCTCGACCAGCCGGTCGCCGATTTTTTGCCCGAGTGGCGCAGCGACCCGCGCCGCTCGCGAATTCTTGTGCGGCACTTGCTCGACATGCGCTCGGGCTTCCTGCCGCAGGCGGCTGCGACCACCCCGGAGGACATTCTCAACCGGGCTTATCTGCACCCGCGACATGACGAGATCATCATCAAAGAATATCCGGTGGTCGATGAGCCGGGATCACGCTACGAGTACAACAACGCGACCTCGGAACTCGTCGCCGTGCTCATCGAGCGTGCGACTGGGGTGCGTTACGGCGAGTTTCTCGCCCGCGAAGTCCTGCAGCGTATCGGCTCGCCGGGCGGCGAGATCTGGATCAACCGTCCGGGTGGCGTCGCGCATGCCGGCTGTTGCCTGATGCTGCCCGCCGAGGCTTGGGTGCGACTCGGTATCCTCTTGATGAATGATGGGGTATGGGAGGGGCGGGCGCTGTTGCCCACGGGCTACGTCGCCGAAATGCGGCGCGGCACGCCACAGAATCCCTACTACGGCCTTGGCGTCTATGTCGCCGGTCCCTATATCGAGCGCCGTGGCTTCGCCAACCCCGAGCGCGATCCGGCGGCGCGGCGCGTGCTGCATTCGGAACCTTATCTCGCCGAGGACGTCTTCCTGTTCGATGGCAACGCCAATCAGGTGGTCTACGTGATTCCCTCGGAGCAATTGGTGATTCTGCGCGTCGGCGACAATCCGCCGCGCGCCGCCGGTGCCGAGTGGGATAATGCTTGGCTGCCTAATACGGTGATGCGCGGCATCCGTCGTGGACTTGGCGAACAGCCGCCACGCGCTCAAGCGCGAAATTGACGCCGTTATAGTGTTGTAGTTAAATATAACACCCCGAGATGTTGTCTCGGGGTGAGTCCCCGTTTCGATCTCTGGAAACCCCGCATGTCGCTCTCCTCATCGTCCTCTCGTCCCTCCCTCGCCAACGTACCGCGCAGCATTCTCTGGACGATTGCCGTCCTCGTGCTGTTGGCGGGTTTTGGTTTGCTGCGCACCTTCGTGCTCACCGGTCGCGGCGAGGCGACCGTCAATCCGCCACCGCTCGTCAGCGTGCTCGACGTCAAATTGGCCGAGATCGCCGATGTGGTGAGCTTCACCGGCGCTATTGCCGCGCGTGATGAGGCGGCGATCAGTGCCGAAGGTGAGGGCGGTCGGGTTGCCGCACTCTTTGCGGAGGTGGGCGATCGCGTCACGGCAGGCCAGGTGCTCGCGCGCCTCGATAATTCTTTGACTGCTCCCCAGGTGCGCAGTCTCGAAGCCACATTACAGGAGGCCAAGGCGAACGCCGCAGTCGCCCAGGCCGACTATCGTCGTGCGCAGGCGGTCGCCAGCATCGGCGCGCTGTCGGCTCAGGAAATCGAACGTCGCGGCGCTGCTGCGGTCGCAGCAGATGCGCGTGTGCAAGTCGTCTCCGCACAACTCAGCGAGGCGCAGGCGAGGTTGCGACGCACCGAAGTCCGCGCGCCCTTTGACGGCATTGTGCTGACCCGTGCGGCCGAGGTGGGTCAGCTGGCGGGACCCGGTGGCGGTGCGCTGTTTCGTCTTGGTCGTGCCGGCGGAATCGAGATGCGCGGCAATGTCGCCGAGCGCGATTTGCCACGCCTTGTGGTCGGTCAAAGTTCTCGCGTGCGCGTGACGGGTGTTGATCGGGCCTTCGAGGGCAAGGTGCGGCTCATTGGCGCAGTAATCGATCCGCAGACGCGCCTCGGCAGCGTGCGCATCGATCTTTCGGCAGAGCGCGATCTGCGGCCCGGCGCTTTTGCGCGCGGCGAGATCGACGTCGGTTCGGGGCAGCGGCCGTTGCTACCGCAGACGGCGGTGATGAGTGATGATGAGGGCAACTACGTGTTCGTCATCGATGCGCAGGACAAAGTCGAGCGGCGCGGGGTGCGCGTCGCCGGTTCCCGCCCCGACGGCGTGGTGATCGCCGAGGGTCTTTCCGGCGGCGAGCGCGTGGTGTCTACCGCCGGGCCTTATCTGCGCGCCGGCGAGACGGTGCGGGTCGTCCGATGAAAAACATGTCTGCCTGGGCGATCAGGCATCCCACGCTGCCGATCGTGCTTTTCGTGGTGCTGACTTTCATCGGCATCGTGAGTTTCAAGCGCTTGCCGATCAACCTCAATCCGGATGTCAGTTTCCCGATCGTTTCCGTGCAGGTGTCGCAGCCCGGCGCCGCACCCTCCGAGATCGAGACGCAGATCACGCAGAAGGTCGAGGGTGCGGTACGCAGCGTTGCCGATGTACGCAACATCAGTTCTCGCGCGGCCGAGGGTTTCTCGTCCACCACGGTCGAATTCCAGATCGGTACGCCGCTCGATCGTGCGCTCAACGACGTGCGCGATGCCGTCAGCAAAATCCGCGCCGATTTGCCGGACGGAGTCGATGAGCCGCAGGTGAATCGCATCGATGTCGAGGGCGGAGCGATCGCCTACTACGCCGTATCGACGACAGGACGCACGCCCGAGCAGCTCAGCTGGTATGTCGACAACACCGTCAGCAAGCGCTTGCTGGCGATCTCCGGTGTCGCGCAGGTGTCACGCGGCGGCGGTGTGACGCGCGAAATCCGCGTCGAACTCGACCCGGCACGCATGCAGGCACTCGGGGTGACCGCAGCCGAAGTGAATCAGCAACTCCGCGTGCTCAACCTCAATGCGCCCGGTGGCCGCGCGCAGGTGGGTGGCGGTGAGCAGGCAATCCGCGTGCTTGGTTCCGCGGATACCGCTCTCGATTTGGCCAATACGCAGATCCGTCTCCCAGGCGGCGCGAGCGTGCGTCTCTCCGATATTGCGGTGGTACGCGATGCGATCGGCGAGCAGCGCTCGATCTCGCGTCTCAATGGCCGCTCGGCGACCAATTTTGGTGTGTTCAAGGCACGGGGCGCCTCGGATGTTTCCGCGCTCGATGCAGTGGAGGCGGAAATTGCCAAGCTGCTCGTCGAATCGCCCGACATCAGCATCAAGCGCGTGTTCACCACGGTCGAGAACACACGCGCCTCCTACAACTCGGCGATCATGGCGATGATCGAGGGCTCGATACTCGCGGTGCTCGTGGTGTTCGTGTTCTTGCGCGACTGGCGGGCGACGGCGATTTCGGCGTTGGCGATTCCGCTCTCGGCGATTCCGACCTTCGCCTTCATGTATTGGCAAGACTTCACGCTCAACACCATCAGCCTCCTTGCGCTGTCGCTGGTTGCGGGCGTGCTGGTCGATGACGCCATCGTCGAAATCGAAAACATCGTGCGTCACATGCGCATGGGCAAGAGCGGCTATCAGGCCGCAATCGATGCCGCCGACGAAATCGGTTTGGCGGTCGTAGCCACTTCCGCCACCATCATCGCGGTGTTCCTGCCGGTGAGCTTCATGGGCGGGTTCTCCGGACAGTACTTCAAGCAGTTCGGTCTGACCGTGGCAGCAGCGGTGTTCTTTTCTTTGCTGGTCGCACGACTGATCACGCCGCTCATCGCTGCGCACACTCTGAAACCGCACGATGAGATCCGCTCTGCCGATGGTCCCGCCATGGCGTCCTACCTCGAGGCGCTGCGCTGGTCCTTGCAGCATCGGCGGGCCACGCTCGTTGCCGGCACGCTGTTTTTCGTCGCCTCGATCGGCTTGCTGATCGCACTGCCTAAATCGCTGTTTCCGGCGCAGGACTTTTCTTCGGCGCAGATCCAGATCGAGCTGCCGCCCGGCGTGCAACTCGAAGAGACCGCGCGAATTTCGGCGCAGGTCACGGCCTTGGTCGCGCAGCAGCCCGAAGCCACCGACATCATCGAAGATATCGGCGAGGGCGATGTGCGCACGGCGAGCATCTATGTGACGCTGGTACCACCCGAACAACGTTCGGTTTCACAGCGCCAGTGGGAAGATCGCATGCGTCCGCTCTTCGCCTCGATCCCCGATGCTCGCGTATCGATCGCAGGTGGAGACGGTCCGGGTGGTCGGCCGATCACCCTGTTCCTGACCGGCGATAATCCGGAGCTGCTCGAGTCGGCCGCGCGCAAGGCGGTCGAGGCGATGCGCTCGCTGCCCGAGCTGCGCGATCCGCGGATCAACGGCGATCTGCGACGACCCGAGGTACTGGTCCGACCGCGTCTCGATCTCGCTGCCGAGCTCGGTGTCTCGGTGGCGGCGATCAGCCAGACGATCCGTATCGCCACGCTCGGCGACTTGCCGCAAAACGCAGCCAAGTTTTCTTTGGCCGAGCGTCAGGTGCCGATCCGCGTCAGCCTGCTCGAGAGTGCGAGACGTGATCTCGCCACGCTCGAGAATCTGCCCGTGCGTACCGCTTCGGGTGCGACGGTGCCGCTCAAGTCGGTCGCCGACATCGGCTTCGGCGAGGGTCCATCGACGATTCGTCGCTACAACCAGACGCGTCGTATCGTGCTCGAGTCCGATCTCGCCAAGGGCGTCGAGCTCGGACCGGCGCTTGCCAAGGTGTACGAGCTCTCCGAGCTGCGCAATCTCCCCGACGGCGTGCGCCTTGTGCAGACGGGCCAGGCGGAGTTCATCCAGGAGTTGTTCGACAATTTTCTGCTTGCCATCTTTGCCGGCGTGCTGCTCGTGTTCGCGGTGCTGGTACTGCTCTTTGCCCGCGTCTTTCAACCGATCACCATTCTCTCCGCGCTACCGCTCGCGGTGGGCGGCGCGGCGATCGCACTGATGATCGCTGGCATGCCGTTCTCGATGCCGGTCGTGATCGGCTTTCTGATGCTGATGGGTATCGTCGGCAAGAACTCGATCCTGCTGGTCGACTTCGCCATCGAAGAAATGCGCGCGGGCAAATCGCGCACCGAAGCACTGATCGAAGCGGGCCACAAGCGTGCACGTCCGATCATCATGACCACCGTTGCCATGGTGGCGGGCATGCTGCCCGTGGCGCTCAGCAGCGCGGCCAATGGGTTCCGCGCGCCAATGGGTGTCGCGGTGATCGGTGGTCTCATCACCTCGACGCTGCTGACCCTCATCATCGTGCCGTCCGTGTTCTCGCTCATCGACGATCTTGAACGCTGGGTCGCGCCGCGTTTCGCGAAATTTTTGACCTCGGGAGATCGAGTGGAATCAGTCTTGCCAAAGTAAGGCGAGACCGAGCGTCGTCGAGGCGATGAACAGCGTGGCGAGTGCGCCAAGTGCGAGGGGTTGCCAACCCTGCGCAATCAACTTGCGCAGGTCGGTCTCGAGACCGACCGCCGCGAGCGCTAGGGCAAGCAGCATCTGTGTGCCGAGATTCGCGGCACCGCGCAGCTCTGTGGGGATCCAGCCCGTGCCTGCGAGCAACACCATGCCGAGAAAACCGAACACGAACCAGGG
>Ga0172372_10001245_pt1 | contig 39580 bp, 40 predicted proteins | sample LakKiv5m_2_FD_114544 | JGI IMG/M metagenome (GOLD analysis project Ga0172372, IMG submission 114544) | Freshwater microbial communities from Kabuno Bay, South-Kivu, Congo - kab_092012_9.5m | ecosystem: Environmental > Aquatic > Freshwater > Lake | place: Democratic Republic of the Congo...
CGAACTGTTGGCCGAAGGGGCCATTGACGACCAGATCATGGCCTCGCGGCTGGCCATGCGGGTGCTCGAGCAGTGCTCCACCGAGCTCAACGAGCTGCGGCTGCGCATTCAGCATCTGGAAAAACGGCAGGAGCTGCCGCGTGGCGATGTGCTGCTGCCCGACGTGACGGCGCGCATCCTGGTCGACCAGTGGCTGGACGTGCAGATGACGCGCGAAGGCTGGCAGCTGGTGCAGGACGCCCTCGCGCCCCTGATGGCCAAGAAAATGCTGGAGGCCTACAAGGCGGCCAACGAATTCCTGGTCTCCAGCGGCGTGATGAAGGAGATCGACCTCAACGCGCTGGTCAAGCGCGCGCCGGGCAGCCGCAGCGCGGGTGGACCGGGCGGTACCGGGAACCCCGCCGGCCGGGATGCGGACGCGTCGCAGGCTTCGTCCGGTGGCCGGGCCGGTGGCGGCTACGCGGGCGACAGCGGGCGCAGTGGCTTTGGGGCAGGGCCGGCCACCGGGGCGGGCGGTGCTTCCCGCGCGGGCGCGGCGTCGGGCGTCATGGGGGTGCACGACGAGACACGTCTGATGACCAGCTCATCGCCCCTGGCGCGGGCGCGCATGCGGGCGCAGGGCGTGGTAGGCCGGCTCAAACGCCTGCTTATCGATCGCGTCAGCGGTGATTTCGAAGCCACGCAGATCCTGGAAACTTCACCCCGGTTGCGGCAGGTCATCCAACAGGTGGCGCCGGCCGTCGCGCACGATGTTCCCATCCCGACCGGGGCGGGCAGCGGTCCGCTGGTGATGGACGCCGGCCATGTCGAGCGCGCGGCCACGGCCCTGCGCGAGCGCACCGCGGAGCTCAAGCAGGCCGCTGCAACGCCAACGGAAAAAGCCACTATCGAGGTGGTGGCCCTGATGTTCCAGAGCATCCTGGCCGAGGAGCGCATCCCCGCCAGTGTGCGTGTCTGGTTCGCCCGGCTGCAGATTCCCGTTCTGCGCGTGGCGCTGGCCGAGCCTGAGTTCTTCAGCGCGCTGCAGCACCCGGCGCGCCGCCTGATCGACCGCATGGGTTCCTGCGTCATGGGCTTTGAGTCCAACGTCAGTTCGGCGGCGCTCGAAGCCGAGATCAAGCGTGTGGTGCAGGTCATCGAGCAATACCCCGAAACCGGGCGCCGCGTGTTCCAGCTGGTGTACGACGAGTTCCAGAAATTCCTCGCCACCTTCCTCAGCGAGCAGGGCAACGCCGGCCGCGTGGTGTCGGTGGCGCAGCAGGTGGAGCAGAAGGAAACCCTGTCGGTGCAGTACACCATCGAGCTGCGCAAGCTGCTCGACGATGTGCCGGTGCGCGACGAGGTGCGCGAGTTCCTGTTCAAGGTCTGGGTCGAGGTGCTGGCGGTGGCCAGCGTCAAGTACGGCCTCAAGCACGAAGAGACGGCGTCGCTCAAGCGGGTGGCTTCGGAGTTGCTGTGGGCCGCCAGCGCCAAGCCCAACCGCAACGACCGCGCCCGCGTGATCCAGCAGCTGCCCAGCCTGTTGCAGCGCCTGCGCCAGGGCATGGGTCTGCTGGGTTATCCGCCAGGTCTGCAGGACACACACATCAAGTCCGTCAGCGACACGCTGGCCGATGCCTTCATGTCGCGCACCGAGGCGATACCGCAGGAAAGTCTGGACAAGCTCTCCGAGCGCCTGGCCCACCTGGAGGACTACCTGCCCGAGAGCGGGGTCGGCGATCTGGACCTGGACAACGAGAGCATCGAGATGATTACCGGCGTGGATGCCAGCAACATCGAGGTGATCCGCACCGGCGGCAGCCAGCCCAACGAGGCGATGCGGGCCTGGGCGGCCGAGCTGCAGATCGGCGCCTGGTTCGGGCTGGACCACAACGGCAAGCTCAACAGCGTGCAGCTGGCCTGGCGCAGCCAGCAGGGCCAGTTGTACCTGTTCGTCTCGGGCAGCGGGCGCTGCTACCTCATCCAGGCCACCCGTGTGGCGGCCTACCTGCAGGCCGGTCTGCTGGTGCCGAGCGAGGACGAAGCCCTGACGGTGCGCGCCACCCGCGCCGCACTGGCCAAGCTCGACGCGAATCCCGAGCGCCTGTTGACATAATCCACCCCCATCGCCGGCTCATTGCGTGCAGCCGGCTGCGCCCCTCAAGGGGCATACCTGCCGCCGGGCAAAGCCAGTGCTGCGGCATCCTGGCCCTGGGGCATTTCGCGCCGGCGGCGCAACCGGTATGGGGTTTCAGCTCTGCCCGATGCGCTGCAGCAGGCCGCCGGGCAGGCGGCCGAGGTGGCCGTCGAGTTCCAGTTCGAGCAGCCGGGCCTGCAGCGTGGCGGTGTCCAGGCCGCAGCGGGCCTGCAAGGCGTCCAGGGTCACCGGGTCGAAGCCCATCACCGCCAGCAGATCGTCCTTCGGGCCGGTGGTGGCGGGCTCCCTGGGCGCAGGGGCCAGCGGGTCGGGCACGCGCAGTTCCTCGAGGATGTCCTGCGCGGACTCCACCAGCTTGGCCCCCTGGCGGATCAGCGCGTGGCAGCCGCGCGCCTGTGGCGAGTGGATCGAGCCGGGGATGGCGAACACGTCGCGGCCCTGCTCGGCGGCCTGCCGGGCCGTGATGAGGGAACCCGACTGCAAGGCAGCCTCCACCACCAGCACGCCTTGCGACAAGCCTGAAATGATGCGGTTGCGTTTGGGAAAGTTGGGCGCAAGCGGAGGCGTGCCCAGCGGGTATTCGCTCACCAGTGCGCCCTGCGCGGCGATGCGGTGCGCCAGGTCGCGGTGGCGCCCGGGGTAGACGCGGTCCAGCCCGGTGCCCACCACGGCAATGGTGGGCGCACCCGCGGCCAGCGCGCCCTCGTGCGCCGCGCCATCCACCCCCAGCGCCAGGCCCGAGACCACGCACACACGGGCTTGTCCCAGGGCGTGCGCAAACTGCTGCGCGTTCAGGGCGCCCTGGGGCGTGGGGTTGCGGCTGCCGACGATGGCCAGGCGTAGCGGGTGCTGCAGGGCGCCGAGCTGGCCCAGCACGTACAGCAGCAGGGGCGGGTCGGCGGTCTGCAGCAGTTCGGGCGGGTAGTGCGGGTCGCCAAGGGGCAGCAGGTGCCGGTCGTCGGCACCGGCCAGCCAGGCGTCGAGCTGGTCGAGGGCGGCGTCAAAGCCGGCGGGGGGCGTGGTCAGGGCATCGGCCACGCGGGCGCTGGTCACCGCCTTCAGGCTGGTGTGGCTTTGGCCCAGCACCGCTTCGGGTGAGCCGAAAGCCGCCAGCAGCTTGCGGCCGGTTTCGTTGCCCACGCCGTCGGTGAGCAGCAGGCGCAACCAGGCGGCCCGCTCGTCGCGCTCCATGGTGCAGTCGCCCGCTCAGGGGTTGGTGAAGCGGTCGCCGACCTTCACGCCATCCACGATCTGCAGCACCAGGGCATAAGACACCTTGTCGAAGGTGCGGAACACCATCATGACACCGTTGCGCTCGCCGGGCAGGCGCAGCATCGGGCGGCTGGCGTCGGTCTTGTCGGGCACCACGTTGGCGTCGCGCATCAGCGCCAGCACATGGCCGCGCTGCAGGCCGTGGGCGGTGCCGCGGTTGATGGCCACCACCTGGTTCTGCCCGGCGTAGGAGACGGCATTGCCGTACACCGAGACGATCTGGCCGTTCTGGGCGCCGTTGGGGGCGCTGGGCACGTAGCTGGAGAAGTCGCGCGGCGGGTCGGGCAGCAGGCGGTCGCCGATGCGCATTTCTTCCTTGGCCGTGGTGATGTCGATGGTGGCGGGCACGATCTCGGTCAGGGCCTTGCCGTCCGGTCCGGTCTGGGTGCTCTGGCCTTCGCCGCGCTGCAGCTGGGCCTTGCCGACGTACTGCGCTTCGTAGCCCAGCACCTCGCCGGTGGACGGGTCTTTGAGGGGCACGGCGTTGCGGAACACGCGGAAGCTCGTGGGTTGCCCTGCGGCATCGCTCAGGGCCGGGCCTTGCTGGCCGCCGGCACTGCCGTACTGCCCGCGGGCGTAGGCGCGGTCACCGCGGGTCAGCAGCACCCGGTTTTCGGGCGTGGCGACGATGCGCGGCGCTTGCGCGAAGGTGGCCTCGTCCACGATCAGCGGTTCGGTCAGGAAGGCTTCGATGGCCTGCAGGTTGACCGGCGGGATCGCGGTGTCGGACAGCGCTTCGTAGCGGGTGCGTGGCGATACCCGGATGGTGCCGCCGGTGCTGTCGGCGCTGGCGCCGGGCGGCACGGTGGAGAGCGTGGCGCGCCCGTTGGCGCGGTGCAGGTACAGCGTCTGGCCGGGGTAGATCAGGTGCGGATTGCGGATTGCCTGCAGGTTCATGCCCCACAGCTCGGGCCAGCGCCACGGGCTCTTGAGGAACAGGCCGGAGATGGCCCACAGCGTATCGCCGCGCTGGATGGTGTAGCTGTCGGGTGCGTTGGGGGCCAGCTCGGACAGGGGCACGCCGGCCTGGGCCACTTGTTCGGCGGTGCCTCGCTGGCCGGGGGTGATGGGGAAGTTCTGGGCCCAGCCATTGCCGACGGCCAGCGTGGCCAGTGCTGCAACAGCGACGGCCAGGGGGCGGAGCGGGGCGGACAGGCGGCGGTTCAATGGCATGAGTGGATCCCGGAGCGTGCGCGCCTGATCGCCAGAACGCCGCCCCCAGGGCTGGTGTGCAGGCAACGAGGCGATTTTGTCTTGACAAGTCGCATTTGATTTTGCGCCCAAGCCCTTGATTAGGCAATGTTTCTGGCTGGACCATGGCGCGGCGCGGCTCAAAAGTGGCGAAAATAGCGACAAACCCGTCAGCCTGTCACGCCGTGCGTGCCGCCCGTCCCCCGACGGGTGCCGGCTGGCGTTTTCGCGCGCCTGAACACCATGACCACCGCCCAGCCCTTGCCCATCCTGCGTTACCCCGATGCCCGCCTGCACACCGTGGCCCAGCCCGTGGCGGCGGTGGATGCGCGCATCCGCGACCTGATCGAGCGCATGTTCGCCACCATGTACGAGGCCAACGGCATCGGCCTGGCCGCCACGCAGGTGGATGTGCACGAGCGCCTGATCGTGATCGATGTGAGCGAGACGCGCGACCAGCGCCTGGTGCTGATCAACCCCGAAATCACCTGGGCCAGCCCCGAGAAGCGCAAGGGCGAAGAAGGCTGCCTGTCGGTGCCGGGCATCTACGACGGCGTGGAGCGCTCGATCGCGATCGAGGTGGCGGCGCTCGATGCCAATGGCCAGCCCCGCACGCTCAAGGCCGACGGCATGCTGGCGGTGTGCATCCAGCACGAGATGGACCACCTGATGGGCAAGGTCTTCGTTGAGTACCTCTCGCCGCTCAAGCAGGGCCGCATCAAGACCAAGCTGCAGAAGGCCGAGCGCGACGCCCGGCGCTGACCCCTTGCCACGGCTGTGCGTGCCACGCGTGGCAGGCCCTGGCCCCAACCGACTGTTCCCATGCGCATCATCTTTGCCGGCACGCCGGAATTCGCCCGCGTGGCGCTGGAGCGACTGCACGCCGCGGGCTTCGAGATCCCGCTGGTGCTGACCCAGCCCGACCGACCCGCCGGCCGCGGCATGAAGCTGCAGGCCTCGCCGGTCAAGCAGTTTGCGCTGGAGCACGGCATGGCGGTGGCGCAGCCGCGCAGCCTGCGGCTGGATGGCAAATACCCCGAGGACGCCGCCGCGGCGCGCGAGGCCATCCTCGCCGCCCGGGCCGATACGATGGTGGTCGCGGCCTACGGGCTGATCCTGCCGCAGTGGGTGCTGGACGCACCGCCCAGGGGTTGTCTGAATATCCACGCCTCGCTGTTGCCACGCTGGCGGGGCGCCGCACCCATCCACCGCGCCATCGAGGCGGGTGACGCCGAGACCGGCGTGACCATCATGCAGATGGACGCCGGGCTGGACACAGGCGACATGCTGCTCATGGAGCGCCTGCCCATCGCCGCCGATGACACCACCGGCGGCCTGCACGACCGGCTGGCCGCGCTCGGCGGCCGCCTCATTGTCGAGGCGCTCGAACTGGCGGCCTGTGGCGGCCTGATCGCGGTGAAGCAACCCGAGGCCGGCGTGACCTACGCGCACAAGATCGAGAAGGCCGAGGCGGCCATCGACTGGGCGCTGCCCGCCACCGTGCTGGACCGCCGCGTGCGCGCGTTCAACCCCTTCCCCGGCGCGGGCAGCTCGCTCGGCGGCGAAGCGGTCAAGGTCTGGTCGGCCCGGGCCGAGGCGGGTGGTGCCAGCGGAGCGTCACCGGGCCAGGTGCTGGCCGCGGGACCCGAGGGCATTCGCGTGATGACCGGCGACGGCGTGCTGGTGCTGACCGAGCTGCAGCGGGCGGGGGGCAAGCGCCTGCCGGTGGCCGACTTCCTGCGCGGCTTCCCGGTCGCGCCCGGGCAGGTCTTTGACCGGGCTGTCAGCTGATGTTCTTCCTGCCCGAGCACCGTCGGCACTCCGAGTTCTGGGACGGCATCCGCGACCAGGGTTCGGTCGCCATGGGCATTGCCGCCTGGGGGCTGATGACCGGCGTGGCCATGGTCCAGTCGGGCCTGTCGGCGTTGGAGGCGCTGCTCATGACGCTGATCGTCTACGCTGGCAGCGCTCAGCTGGCCGCGGTGCCCATGATCGCGGCCGGCGCGCCGCTGTGGGTGATCCTGGCGGCGGCCTTTTGCGTGAACCTGCGCTTCGTCGTCTTCTCGGCACACCTGCGCCCCTACCTGATGCACCTGCCGCGCTGGCAGCGCCTGGCCACCGGCTACGTGACCGGCGACCTGAGCTACGTGTTCTTCGCGCGCCGCTACCCGCACCCGGGGCAGACAGCGGATGAGCTCGCGCGCCAGCAGGCTTACCTGGCCGGCAACTGCGCGGTCAACTACCTGGCCTGGATGAGCGCCAGTGTGACCGGCATCGCACTGGCCAACGCCATCCCCGCCGCCTGGGGCCTGGGCTTTGCCGGCATCCTGGCGCTGCTGGGCGTGCTCAGTTCGCTGGCCTCGTCGCCGCTGCGCATCGTCTCGGCCGGCGTGGCAGGCGCGGCCGCGGTGGCGGCCTGGGCGCTGCCGCTCAAGCTCAACATCCTGGTGGCCATTGCCTGCGCGGTGGCGCTGTGCCTGCTGCTGGAGAAGACGCCACTGTTCCGCCACGGCGAGGGGCGCGGTCATGCTTGAGCTCGATCCCTGGACGCTGCTGACCATCGTGCTGATGGGTGTGGTCACGGTCATCACGCGCGGCTTGTTCTTCATCTCCAGCAAGCCCTGGACGCTGCCGCACTGGGCCCAGCGCGGCCTGCAGTACGCGCCCATCGCGGCCCTGGCCGCCGTGGTGATCCCAGAGGTGGTGACCACCCAGGGCACGCTGGTGAGCACCTGGCAGGACGCCCGCCTGTTCGCTGCCGCGGCGGGTGTGGCCTGGTTCGTCTGGCAGCGCAGCGTGCTGGGCACCATCGTGGCCGGCATGGTGGTGTATCTGCCATTGCACATCGGCCTCGGTTGGTAGCTTTTGTCTTCCGGTGCCCTGGTGGCGCCACAGCCAGCCCCCTTCGGTGTGAGATGCGTGGTCCAGAACGCGGCGGAACCGGCTTTGCCGGGCCGCATCGCGTTGCCCCCTAGAGGGGGACGCGCGCAGCGCGGCGGGGGTGGGCCATCCATTTCCAGCCGGCGAGCGAGACGCCCGCGCAGATCACCAGCGTCCACAGAGTATGGCTCGGGTAGTGCGCGCCACGCACGGTCTGCACGCCACCGGCCACCAGGCCGGCCACCATCAGGAAACCCAGCCAGCGCCAGCCCGGAGCGCGTGCGCGCGGACAGTCCGCCGGCGGCATGAGCCAGGGCAGGCTCAGGGCCAGAAACGCATAGGCGCTGGAGGCGTGGCCACCGGGGAAGCAGCGGCCGCTGCCGCCATCGGCGACGCCCGGCGTCCAGTGCGACACGTATTGCGCCGGGCCGCCGAAGACCTGCAGGTCCCAGGGGCAGCTGGTCTGGCTGGCGTTCTTGATCAGGTTCACCGCCAGCAGGCTCAGCGTCACCAGCACGGCCACGGCCAGGCGCTCGCGCCGCGGCAGGCGCCACAGCACCGCCGGGCCGCAGGTGCGCCGCGCTGGCCAGGCGGCCCAGAGCCAGACCAGCCCATAGAACAGCACCGCCAGCTGCCGCACCGCGTCGTGCAGCACGCGCGAGAGCAGCCACTGGTGGCGCAGGGCGAAGCCCTCGGGGCTGCCGATGGCCTGCATCACCGCGAGATCGGCGCCGCCCCAGTCCCACAGCAGGGTCAGGCCCAGCAGCCACCACCAGGCGCGCCAGAGGGGCACGGGTGCCGCGACGGGGGTGGCGGTGGATGGGATGGGCGCGATGGCGATCGGACGGGACATGGCGCCGCAGTCTCGGTCGGGCAGGTTAAGCAAGCCTTAAGGGCATTCCGGATAATGCAAGTGCATCGCAACAGCGGGCCAGGCCCGGAGCACGACATGCGCATCTTGGTGGTGGAAGACGATGCCGGCATTGCCGGCGGTCTGGCGGCGTCGCTGCGCCAGGCTGGCTATGCCGTGGATGTGTGCGGCACGTTGTCGGCGGCCGGCGCGGCGCTGAGCGTGGAGCCCTTCGACGCGGTGCTGCTGGACCTGGGCCTGCCCGACGGCGAGGGCCTGGACCTGCTGGCACGGGTGCGCGGGCGGTCGCAGCGCAGCGCGGGCGCCCCGGCGCTGCCGCACCCGGACCTGCCGGTGCTGATCATGACCGCGCGCGACGGCGTCAACGACTGCATCACCGGGCTGGACGGTGGTGCCGACGACTACATCGTCAAGCCCTTCGATGCCAACGAGCTGCTGGCACGGCTGCGCGCCATGCTGCGCCGCGCCGCCGGGCGCGGCCGGCCGGTGATCGAGCACGGCGACCTGGTGGTGGACCCGGCCACCCACAGCGTGGAAAAGGCCGGCCAGCCGGTCAGCCTGGGCGGGCGCGAATTCGCCTTGCTGCTCACGCTGCTGCAGGCACGGCCGCAGGTGATGTCCAAGGCGCGGCTGGAGTCGGCGCTGTACGGGTTCGGCGAGGCGCTGGAGAGCAATGCGATCGAGGTGCACGTGCACCATTTGCGTCGCAAACTCGGCGAATCGCTGATCAAGACCGTGCGCGGCGTGGGCTACTTCATCCCGCGCGACGACGCGTTGCCGCCCACCCTTTCCTGAACATGCCGCCTGACGTTTCTGCTGCTGCCCGCCCCGCGCAACCCGCGCTGTGGCGTCACCTCTGGGGCTGGACCCTGGGGGCCTTGCTGGTGGTGTGGCTGACGCTGGTGGCCGTGGCCTGGTACACCGGTCACCACGAGGCCGAAGAAATCACCGACGGGCAGCTGGTCGCGGTGGCCCGCCTGTGGTTGCGCGCCGCGCCACACGACGAACCGGCCCCCCTGCAGGGCGTGGCCAGACAACGCGTCAGCGCCTACGTGCAGGACGTGGCCCTGCTGCGGTGGGACGGGGAACACCTGGTGACCGACACCCATGGACTGGCTGTCGGGCTGGGCCTGACGGCGCCGCCCGTGCCGGGCTTTTCCGAACCGTGGCACAGCGGTCCGCAAGGTCGCTCGCACTGGCGCATGTTCGTGGCCAGCCAGCCGGCAGAAGGTCACGAGCGCCGGGTCGCGGTGCTGATGGACATGGCGCAGCGCTACGACCTGGGCAAGGATGTGGCCTTGCACGTTGCGCGTCCCGCCCTGCTCGTGTTGCCGCTGATCGCCGTGCTGCTGTGGTGGACCATCCGCCGCGGGCTGCGTCCGCTGGACCGCCTCTCGGGCGAGGTCGCCGCGCTCGACGGGTTCGCGGGGCAGCGGCTGGACGAGCGTCACCGCTTCCGCGAGTTCACCAGCACCGTCACCGCCATCAACACCCTGGTCGATACGCTGCAGACCCGTGCCCAGCGGGAACAGGCTTTCGCCTCCGATGTGGCGCACGAGCTGCGGACACCGCTGGCCGCCATCGCCCTGCAGGCGCGGGCCGCACAGGCCGAACCGTCGGCCGAGCGGCTGCAGCAGCTCGAAAGCGAGGCCCTGCGCGCCGGTCGCATCCTCGGTCAGTTGCTCGACCTGGCCCGTGCCCAGCGCAGCAGTGGCGAGGGCGAGTTGGCTGACACCGCGCTGGGTGACGTGGTGGCCGACCTGATCGCCGCCCATGCGCAACAGGCCCACGAGAGCGGGCACGAGCTGGCGCTCGTGCAGCTCGACGTGCCGGTGACCGTGCGGCTGCCACCCATGCTGCTGGAGCTGGCCCTGCGCAACCTGATCGAAAACGCCTTGCGGCACACACCGCCGGGGACCCAGGTTTGCGTGGAGGTCTGGCGCGCGCCCGGCGAAGTGGGCGTGTCGGTCAGCGACGACGGCCAGCGGGCCGGTGCTCCTCAGGCCACCGGCCGTGCAGCGACAGGCCTGGGCCTGGGGCTGCGGCTGGTCGAGCGCATGGCCGAGCAGATGGGGGCCGAGCTCTTGCGCGACACCGGACAGGCGCCCATGACCACGCGCTTCGCCCTGCGCTGGCGCACCGCGGCCACCCGCCCCTGAGCGGTTCTGAAGCGGCCATAAGGCTGGCATAACGCACGCGCCCTACCGTGAGCATCCCGGCATGTGCCGGGTCGTCGGTGCGCACAGATGCCAGCTGTTCTTCCTCTCATGTTCCGCTCCGGTGGCGCATCGCCTGCCGGCCGCGAGGCCGCCCGTGTGAAGGTCGGCGCGGTGCGGCCGCAGGCCGTGGTCTGGCCGCTGGCCCTGTGGCTGACCGTGGCGGGCAACCTGCCGCTGTGGCAACGCATCGCCGACCTCGCCTCCGAGCCGGCGCAGCGGTTGTCGCTGCTGCTGGTCATGGGGGGACTGGTGCTGGGTCTCACCGTGGCCCTGCTGTCGTTGCTGGCCTGGCCGCGCCTGTTGCGCCCGCTGGCCACGCTGCTGGTGCTGGTGTCGGCCTTCAACACCCACTTCATGTGGCAGTACCGCGTGGTCATCGACCCGACCATGCTGGCCAACGTGGCCGCCACCGACGCCCGGGAGGTGCGCGACCTGCTCTCACCAGCGCTGCTGGGCGTGGTGCTGCTGGTGGCAGGGCCGGCCCTGTGGTGGATCTGGCGGCGGCCGCTGGCCTTTGGCCGCCACTGGCGGCAGACCGGGCGCAACGCCGCGGGCATGGTCATCGGTCTGCTGCTGGCCGTGGGCGTGGTGCTGGCGGGCTACCAGGGCCTGGCCTCGCTGATGCGCAACCACAAGCCGCTGCGCTACATGATCAACCCGCTAAACAGCGTCTACGCCGCCACGCGCCTGGCGGCCGAGCAGCTGCCCCGGCAGGCCCATGCGCTGCAGCCGGTGGGGCAGGACGCACAACTTGGTGCCAGTTACGCGCAGCAGCAGCGGCCGCCGCTGTTCGTGGTCGTGGTGGGCGAGACGGCCCGGGCGCAGAACTGGGGCCTGAACGCTGATGCCCGCGCCAACACCCCGGAGCTGGCGCAGTGGCAGCAGCAACACGGCCTGGTCAACTTCCCGGACGTGCGTGCCTGCGGCACCAACACCCAGGTCTCGGTGCCCTGCATTTTCTCGCCGCTCACGCGCGCGCAGGGCGGCGACCAGACCGCCGAGCACCAGAACCTGCTGGATGTGCTGCAACGCGCCGGCCTGGCCGTGCTGTGGCTGGACAACCAGTCCGGTTGCAAGGGTGTGTGCGACCGCGTGCCCAACGCCCGCACGCGCGACCTGAAGCTGCCCGAGTGGTGCGCCGACGGGGAATGTTTCGACGAAGCCATGCTGCAGGGCCTGGACGAGCGCATCGCCGCGCTGGACCCGCAGCGCCGCGCGCGCGGCGTGGTGCTGGTGCTGCACCAGATGGGCAGCCACGGCCCGGCCTACTTCAAGCGCACGCCGGCCGCGCGCAAGGTCTTCATGCCCGAATGCCGCAGCAACACCCTGTCGGAATGCCCGCCGGATCAACTGCTCAACGCCTACGACAACACCATCGCCTACACCGACCACTTCCTGGGCCAGACCCTGCAGTGGCTGCAGAAACAGGCCGACCAGGGCACCTACGACACCGGCCTGCTGTACTTCTCGGACCACGGCGAATCGCTGGGCGAAAAGGGCCTGTACCTGCACGGCGTGCCGTACGCGTTCGCGCCCGAGCAGCAGACCCGGGTGCCCATGGTGACCTGGCTGTCGGCCGGCCTGCAGCAGCGAAGCGGCATCCAGGCCGACTGCCTGCGCAAGAAAGCGGCCACCCCGCTGTCGCATGACAACGTGTTCCATTCCGTGCTCGGGCTGATGGACGTGCGGACCGCGGTGCGCCAGCCGGCGCTGGACCTGTACGCGCCCTGCGCGGCACGCTGACCGGGTCAGGCCGCGGCCGGCAGGGTCAGGCGGGCGCTCAGGCCGCCCATATCGCTGCTGTCCAGCGTGAGCGCGCCGCCGTAGAGCGCGGCCAGCTCCACCACGATGGCCAAGCCCAGGCCGCTGCCGGGCCGGCTTTCGTCCAGCCGCACGCCGCGCTGCAGCACCGCGGCGCGCTGATCGGGCGCGATGCCGGGGCCATCGTCGTCCACCGTGATCTGCAGTTGCCGACCCTCGTGCCGCGCGCTCACGCGCACCGCGCCGCGGGCGCTGCGGCAGGCGTTGTCCAGCAGGTTGCCCAGCATATCCTGCAGGTCCTGTTCTTCGCCGGCAAAGGCGGCGCCGGGAGGCAGTTCGTCTGCCGACAGGTCCAGGCGCCGTCCGGCGTGCAGCTTGTCCATCACCCGCAGCAGGCCCGCCAGCAAGGGCGCCAGCGGTGTGCGCTGACCGGGCAGCCCTTGCGACGCGGCCACGCGGGCGCGCGCCAGGTGCCAGTGGATGTGGCGCTGCGCCACCTGCACCTGCTCGGCCACCAGCGGCGCCAGCCCGTTGTGCGGCGCCTGCGCCGCGGCGTTGCCCAGCACGGCCAGCGGCGTCTTGAGCGCGTGCGCCAGGTTGCCCGCCTGCGTGCGCGCACGCGCCACCACCTCGGCGTTGCGGTCGAGCACGCCGTTGAAATCGTCGATCAGCGGCTGTACCTCGGTCGGGAACCGACCTTCCAGCCGCGCCGTGCGGCCCTCGCGCACCTGCTGCAGGGCGCGCTGCATGCCTTTGAGCGGTGACAGGCCCACGGCCACCTGGGCCAGCGCGGCCAGCGCCAGCAACAGTCCCAGGCCCGCCAGCGAGGCGGCCAGCACGCCACTGAAATCGTCCGCGGCGGTCAGGGCTTCGCGTGTGTCGGCCGCTACCATCAGGCGCCAGCGCGCCTGCGGCTGCTCGGGTACCTGCAGCGACCGTTCGACGATGCGCAGCGGGGCCCCCTGCGGTCCCACACTGTCGTGCGTGTGCAGGCCGCCGTCGGCCAGCGGGTCGGGGTCCAGCGCCAGTTGCACGTCCCATAGCGAGCGCGAGCGCAGCACCCCGCTGCGGGCCTGCCCGTCGGCGCTGACCTGGTCGAGCTGCCAGTACAGGCCCGAGTAGGGTTTGTCCAGCCGTGGATCGGACAGTCGGCGCGGGTCGATCAGGGGCTGGCCCTGCGCATCGAATTCCAGTCGCGCGGTCAGCTGGTCCAGCTGTTGCACCAGGGTGCGGTCGAACTGCTGCAGCACATGGTTGCGGAACAGGCCGCCCAGCCACCAGTGCGCACCGGTCAGGGCCAGCGCCAGCGTCACCAGCGTGGCCGCCAGCAGGCGCAGGCGCAGCGATCCCAACCAGCGGCGGTGGCGGGTCACGGCGCCACCAGCCGGTAGCCCAGGCCGCGCACGGTCTCGATCAGCTCGGCGGGCAGCTTCTTGCGCAGCCGGCCCACGAACACCTCGATGGTGTTGGAGTCGCGGTCGTGGTCCTGCGCGTAGATGTGTTCGGTCAGTTCGGTGCGCGAAACCACCGCGCCGGGGCGGTGCATCAGGTAGTCCAGCACCTTGAATTCGTGGCTGGTAAGCGTGACCGGCTGGCCGGCCAGGGTGACGCGGCCGCTGCGCGTGTCCAGCGCCAGTTCGCCGCACTGCAGCACCGGCGAGGCCTGCCCATGGGCCCGGCGGATCAGACCGCGCAGCCGCGCCAGCAGCTCTTCCATGTGGAAGGGCTTGGTCAGGTAGTCGTCGGCACCGGCGTCGATGCCGGCCACCTTCTCGCTCCAGTTGTCGCGCGCGGTCAGGATCAGCACCGGCACCGCGCGCCCGGCGTTGCGCCAGCGCTTGAGCACCGAGAGGCCGTCCAGCACCGGCAGGCCGAGGTCGAGCACCACCGCGTCGAACGCTTCGGTGTCGCCCAGAAAGTGCGCGTCGCGGCCGTTGTCGGCCTCGTCCACCGCGTAGCCGGCCTCTGACAGGGCGGTGCGCAGTTGCGCACGCAAGGTGGGTTCGTCTTCGACCAGCAGGATGCGCATGGGACTTCCGTTCAGCGGCTGGACGGCCGCGCCTTGCTTTCCAGCAGCGCCGCGGTGCGCGCGTCGAGCTTGAGCTTGACCAGCTGGCCACCGGTGCGCAACAGCTTCACTTCGTAGATCCACACGCCGTCGTCCTGTTCGAGTTCGACTTCCAGCACCTGCCCGGGCTGCTCGCGTTCCAGGCGTTCGAGCACCGTGCGCAGTGGCAGCACTTGCCCGTCCTGCACCGCCTGGCGGGCACGTTCGTGGTCGCGGTCGCTGGCCCAGGCCGGCCAGCCCAGCGCACCCAGCAGCAGCGCGGCGGCCAGTGTGGCGCTGGCGGTGCGCCGCGGGCGGTGCAGGTGCAGGGTGGGTGCGGTGTGGGGCATGGCGCGATTGTGCCGGCGCAGGCTGAACGGCAGATGAACGCGCCCTTCAGCCGGCGTACAGGTGTGGCGGCGCAGCATGGTGGTCCGGTGCCCGAGCAGCTGGGCCCTCACCACCAAGGAGTCGAACATGTCATCAACGGGAGCCACTGTGGAACGTCTGCTGGAGCGCGGTCAGGTGATGGACGCCACCCCCGATGCCGGGCTGGCCTGGCGCGTCGAGCGCGGCCTGCTGCTCGTCCACCGCCCGGGTTCCTGGCGCCTGGCGCTGCCCGGCGACTGGCTGAACATCGAGGCCTTGTGTGGCCTGCCGCCCGACACCCGGACCACCGCGCTGATCCCCAGCCGCCTGCAGGCGCTGCCCGCCCTGCCGGCGCGTGGCAGCCACGACCTGCTCACCCGCGTGGTGCACCAGCAGCGCCAGTGGGCCGACCACCTGCTGGCCCTGCGCTCGGGCAGCGTGGAGCAGCGCATCCGCCATCTGCTGGACCTGGTGCGCCAGGCGGTGGGCGGTGCCGCCGAACCCGACCTGCCGGCGCTGCGCGACATCGCCGCGCTGGTGGACGCCGCACCCGAGACCGCCTGCCGCGTGCTGGCCCGGGTGCGGCCGGCGCGCCAGTCTGCCCGCCCGGCCAGCAGCGCCCACCGGTCCGTACTGGCCTGTGCCTGAAGCTGAACCGCAGATGAACAGCGCCTTCAGACACGGTTCAAGCGCGGTTTTCAACAATCTCTCCCAACCGCTGCACACCGGCTCTTTTCACACCGTTTCAGCCATCTCCTGAGGACGATCCCCATGAACACCACCACCCCCGCCACCCGCTTTGTCGCCGGCCTGCTGCTGATCAGCCTGGCCGCCACCCTGCTGGCCAGCACCGCCCACGCGGCCGACACCTCGCCCGCCGCCCAGTTGGCCCAGTGGAGCGCCCAGGCCGGCACGCCGGGCAGCGCCGCGCGCGGCCAGACCTTCTTCAACACGAAACATGGCGGTGAGTGGTCGTGTGCCTCGTGCCACGGCACGCCGCCCACGAAAGACGGCAAGCACGCCAACACCGGCAAGGTGATCCCGCCGCTGGCGCCCGCGTTCAATGCCAAGGCCTTCACCGACACCGCGAAGGTTGACAAGTGGTTCAAGCGCAATTGCAACGACGTGCTCAGCCGCGAATGCAGCGCCGTTGAGAAGGCCGATGTGCTGGCCTACCTGAACAGCCTGAAGTGAGCGCCGTCCTTTTCATCTGAATCACTTGGAGCACCCCATGACACCTTCTTCCACCCTCCTCCGCTACCTGCTGGCCGTGGCCGCCGGGCTGACCCTGGCCTCTGCCGCCCAAGCCGACGGTGGCCGTGTGCTGCTGCGCAACGTGCCGGCTGCCTACACCCAGGAATGCGCGGCCTGCCACACCGGCTATCCGCCGGGCATGCTGCCTGCGCGCTCCTGGCAACGCATCATGACCGGGCTGGACAAGCACTACGGCACCGACGCGTCGCTCGACGCCGCCACCGTGCAGCAGATCGGCACCTGGCTGCAGGCCAACGCCGCCACCTACAAGCGGGTGGCCGAAGCGCCGCCCGAAGACCGCATCACCCGATCGGCCTGGTTCGTGCGCGAGCACGACGAGGTGGCGCCATCGGTCTGGAAGCTCGCCAGCGTCAAGAGCGCCGCCAACTGCTCGGCCTGCCACACCGGAGCCGACCAAGGTGACTACAGCGAACGCACCCTGCAGGCTCCGGCCGGGCTGGACGCCCGCCAGCGCCGCGCCTGGAACGACTGACACCCCAACCCTTCAGGAGCTGCCCCATGCAAGCCTCACCCACCCTCGACAGCGCCCCCGGCAACGCCGCTGCACCGGCCGCGTCCAGCGCGTCCGCCCCCCGTCGCCTCGTCACCGATGCGCCCACGCGCATGTTCCACGGACTGTTCGCCCTGAGCTTTCTGGGCGCCTACCTCACCGCCGACGGCGAACACTTCCGCCTGCTGCACGTCACGCTGGGTTACACCATGGCGGGGCTGCTGGTGTTCCGCGTGCTTTACGGCCTGTTCGGTCCGCGCCAGGCCGGCCTGGGCCTGCTGTGGCGCAAGCTCACCGGTCTGCCGGCCTGGCTGCGCTCGGTGCGCAGCGCTCCATCGCTGTCGGCCATCAACTGGCGGCAGGCGCAGAACCTGCTCATGGCGCTGGCCGTGTTCGCCCTGCTGGTCATGGTGGTGCCGCTCACGCTCAGCGGATACGGCACCTACAACGACTGGGGCGACGTGCTGGGCGGCGACTGGCTGGAGGAGGTGCACGAGTTCTTTGGCGAAGCTTTTCTGTTCGTGGTACTCGCCCACCTGGCACTGATCGCGGGGCTGAGCCTGCTGCGCCGCAAGAACCAGGCGGCGCCCATGTGGAGCGGCCGGGTCGATGGCCCCGGGCCGAATCTGGTGCAAAACAACCGCGTCTGGCTGGCCGCGCTGCTGCTGATCGCGGTGCTGGCCTACGGCGCCTGGGAGTGGCAGCAGTCACCCAACGGGCTGGTGACGGCCCGGTCGCTGAGCAGTCTCACCGCCGGTGAAGACCGCGACCACGATGACGATTGACGAGCTCGAAGCCAGGGCCAGACCCGACTTCGGGATGGCGTCTGTCGCTTCCATGAACGCCAGCTGAACAGCCTGTTCAGATCGAATTCAGCACCACTTTTCAACAATGCCCACACGGTCGATTTCAACCGTGTTTCTTCAAAAAGGTTTCATCATGCGCACGTCTCAAATCCTCTCCTCTCTGGTGGCGGCTTCGGTTCTCGCGACCGGTGTTGCAACGCTTCTGCCTGCCGTGGCACAAACCTCGCAGCCGACTGCCGCGGCCGTGGCCGCAGCGCCAAAAGGCAAACCGCTGACGATCGCGCAAGTCCTGGACAAACTGGAAGCTGCCGGCTATCGCCACATTGAGAAGATCGAAACCCAGCGCAACGGGTTCGAGGTCTATGCCACGAACCGCGACGGACAGCGCGTGGAACTCGATGTGGACAGCATCACCGGGCAGGTGAAGCGTTCCAAGGCGAAGGACCAGGACGACAAAGGCCGCAGCAGCAAGGGCTCCAGGAGCGAGTCCGGCACCGATCCGCGCTGACCGTGTTGCCTGACCGTGGTCAATGAATACATAAGGAAAACGACATGAACTGTTACCTCTGCGTGGTCTGCGGACTGGTGTACGACGAAGCGGCGGGCTGGCCCGAAGAAGGCATTGCGCCCGGTACCCGCTGGGCCGATGTGTCGGACGGCTGGCGTTGCCCCGAATGCGGCGTCGGCAAGTCCGATTTCATGCTGGTCCCGGCCTGACGGCATCCCTTGGGCGGTTTCCTACAATCCGCAGGTTGCATCCCGGCGACTCGTGCCAGCCGGAGGTGCCTTCCACCGACCAACCGGAAACCGCCATGCAATTCATCCGCTTCTCCGATCTCTGCGCCCAGGGCAAGGCCAAGGGTCAGCGCGTCTTCATCCGCGCCGACCTGAACGTGCCGCAGGACGACGCCGGCAACATCACAGAAGACACCCGCATCCGCGCCAGCATCCCGGCCATCCAGATGGCGGTCGATGCCGGTGCCGCTGTCATGGTCACCAGCCACCTGGGCCGCCCGACCGAGGGCGAGTTCAAGCCCGAAGACTCGCTGACCCCGGTCGCCGCGCGCATGGGCCAGCTGATGAACCGCAGCATCCGCGTGGTCGCCAACTGGGTCGATGGTGACTTCTCCGTCGCCCCGGGCGAAGTCGTGCTGCTGGAGAACTGCCGCCTGAACGTGGGCGAGAAGAAGAACAAGCCCGAGCTGGCCGCCAAACTCGGCAAGCTCTGCGACATCTTCGTGCACGACGCCTTCGGCACCGCCCACCGCGCCGAGGGCACGACCTACGGCATCGCCGAGACCGCCCCCATCGCCTGCGCCGGCCCGCTGCTGGCCGCCGAGATGGACGCCATTGGCAAGGCCCTGGCCAACCCGAAGCGCCCGCTGGTGGCCATCGTCGCCGGCAGCAAGGTCTCGACCAAGCTGACCATCCTGCAGTCGCTGGCGAAAAACGTCGACGGCCTGATCGTCGGCGGCGGCATCGCCAACACCTTCATGCTGGCCGCCGGTCTGAAGATCGGCAAGAGCCTGGCCGAGCCGGACCTGCTGGGCGAGGCCAAGGCCGTGATCGAGGCCATGAAGGCGCGCGGCGCCGAAGTGCCGATCCCTGAAGACGTGGTCTGCGCCAAGAGCTTCAGTGCCGACGCCGAAGCCACCGTCAAGGCCGCGACCGACGTGGCCGACGACGACCTGATCCTGGACATCGGCCCCAAGACCGCGGCCAGGCTGGCCGAGAAACTGAAACAGGCCGGCACCATCGTCTGGAACGGCCCGGTGGGCGTGTTCGAGTTCGCGGCCTTCGAGAACGGCACCAAGGTCATCGCGCAGGCGATTGCCGAGTCCAGCGCCTTCAGCATCGCCGGGGGTGGCGACACGCTGGCCGCGATTGCCAAGTACGGCATCGAGAAGCAGGTGGGCTACATCTCCACCGGCGGCGGCGCCTTCCTGGAAGTGCTGGAAGGCAAGACGCTGCCCGCGTTTGAAGTGCTGGCGCGAAGAGCAGTGTAAGCCCCCCCGCGCCGCCTGCGGCGTCACCCCCCAGGGGGCGATGCGAGTGGCCCGGCGAAGCCGGTTCCACCGCATCCTCGATCTGGCACGCGCTCCGGCCAGTCCCGTGGTCGCTACTTCCGGGTGGGGATTCTGAGAACGACCCAGGCGCCGATCGCGCCCAGCAGCACCAGCACCGCCTGCGCGATCCAGCGGTGGCGGAAGCTCCAGATCGAGAAGCTCACCATCACCAGCATCGACACCACGGCGATGGTCTTGGTGCGGCGGGTGAGGCTGCGGTGTTGTTCCCAGTCGCGCAGCAACGGCCCGGTGAGCCGGTGCTGCAGCAGCGCTGCGTGCAGCCGCGGCGAGGCTTTGGCGTAGCAGGCCGCGGCCAGCAGCACGAAGGGCGTGGTGGGCAGGCCCGGCAGCACCACGCCGATGGCGCCCAGCAGCAGCGACACCGAGCCGGCCAGCCACAGCAGACCGCGCACCAGGCGCGAGCGCTGGAAGGCGTCGGCGGCGTCGGGCTTCACGGTGCGAACACGCCCAGCGGGTGGTGGCCGATGGCCACGCTGACCATGAAGCCCGCCACGGCCAGCGCCGCGGCAAGGCAGAGGGCCTTGGCCGGCCAGGTGGGTGCCCGTTTGAGCGCCAGCGTGCCCAGCCCGATGTAGACCACCAGCAGCACGAGCTTGACACCCAGCCAGGGGTTCTGCCACGGGTTGAACTGCAGCAGCCACCACAGGCCGCCGCCGGCCAGCAGCAGCAGCGAATCGATCACCGGTGCCAGACCGCGGGCCCAGCCGGCCATGGGCCAGGCCGCACCGGCGAGCACGCCGAGGCCGCGCGCCGCAAACAGGGACAGGCTCAGCGTCACCAGGCCGATGTGCAGCGGCAGCAGCCAGGGGTAGAGCGAGGCAATCAGTTCGGGCGAGGGCATGGTGGACCGATCATAGGCCCGGCCAATGCGCCCCGCGGTGCAAGCTCAGCCCGCCAGCGTGGGGTAGTCGGTGTAGCCCTTTTCGCCACCGCCGTAGAACGTGGTCTTGTCCGGCGTGTTGAAGGGGCCGCCCACGCGCAGGCGCGCCACCAGATCGGGGTTGGCGATGTAGGCCTTGCCGAAGGCCACCAGGTCGGCGCCGTTGGCCACGGCCTGCTCGGCCAGCGGCAGGTCGTAGCCGTTGTTGACCATCCAGGCCCCTTTGCCGCCCGCGGCACGGTAGGCGGCCTTGAGGGCGGCGTAGTCGAAGGGGCGGTCGGGCAGTTCGCGCGGGCCGCCGGTGGCGCCTTCGATCACGTGCACATAGGCCAGTCCGTACGGCGCGATGTGGCGCGCCACGTGCTCGAACAGCGGCTGCGGGTCGGCGTCGACCACGTCGTTGGCCGGGGTCACCGGCGAGAGGCGGATGCCCGTGCGGCCGCCGCCGATGGCGTCGGTCACCGCCGCCACCACTTCGAGCAGCAGGCGCGCGCGGTTGCCGATGCTGCCGCCATAGTCGTCGGTGCGGTGGTTGCTGCCGGTCTTGAGGAACTGGTCGATCAGGTAGCCATTGGCGGCGTGGATCTCCACACCGTCGAAGCCGGCGCTGATCGCGTTCATGGCGGCATGGCGGTAGGCCTGCACGATGCCGGGGATCTCGGCCGCGTCGAGCGCGCGCGGCGTCGAGGTGTCGACGAAGACAGCCGCGCCATCCTTGAGCAGAACGGTCTTGGTCTTGGCGGGGATGGCCGAAGGCGCGACCGGTTTCTGGTAGTGCGGCTGCAGATCCACATGCGAGACCCGGCCCACATGCCAGAGCTGGCAGACGATCTTGCCGCCCGCGTCGTGCACCGCCTGCGTCACGCGCTTCCAGCCGTCGAGCTGCTCGGTGCCGTACAGGCCGGGCACGTCGGCATAGCCCTGGCCCTCGGGGCAGATGGCGGTGGCTTCGGTGATCAGCAGGCCGGCGCTGGCGCGCTGGGCGTAGTAGGTGGCCATCAGCGGTGTGGGGATGGCGCCGGGCGCACGGTTGCGCGTGAGCGGCGCCATGACGATGCGGTTGGCCAGGTGCAGGTCACCCACGGTGACGGCGTCGAACAGGGTGGTCATCACGAGCGTTCGGAGGGTTGGGGGATGTCCGGAGCCTAGCGCGAGCGCGCACCGCTGTCGATCGACGGCGCGACAAGTCCCCGGCGGCCTGCGGCCATCGCGTGGGTGACGGCGTCGTCGCGGCGCGCGACCGACAATCGGGCCCATGACGCTGAGCAAACCCCTGTCCTCCCTGCGCCTGTCCCTGCTCGACCTGGTGGCCGTGCGCGAAGGCGGTTCCGTGGCCGATGCCCTGGCCATTGCCCTGCGCACCGCGCGCCATGCCGAGGCGCTGGGCTTCACCCGCTACTGGCTGGCCGAGCACCACAACATGAGCGGCATCGCGAGTTCGGCCACCGCGGTGCTGATCGGGCACATCGCCGGTGGCACGCAGACCATCCGCGTCGGCTCCGGCGGCGTGATGCTGCCCAACCACGCGCCGCTGGTGGTGGCCGAGGCCTTCGGCACCCTGGCCACCCTGTACCCGGGCCGCATCGACCTGGGCCTGGGCCGTGCGCCGGGCACCGACCCGCTGACCATGCGCGCGCTGCGCCGCGACCGGCTGGAAACCGAGGAAGACTTTCCGCGCGACGTGGCCGAGCTGCAGCGCCTGCTGGACGATCCTCAGCCGGGCCAGCGGCTGATTGCGATGCCCGGCGCCGGCACCAAGGTGCCGGTCTGGCTGCTCGGCTCCAGCCTGTTTTCGGCCCAGCTCGCGGCCGAGCGCGGCCTGCCCTACGCATTTGCCTCGCACTTCGCGCCGCGCTACCTGCTGCAGGCCTTGCACCTGTACCGGCAGAACTTCAAGCCGTCCAAGGTGCTGGACAAGCCCTACACCATCGTGGGCGTGCCGTTGATCGCCGCGCCCACCGACGACGAGGCCGAGTTCCTCGCCAGCAGCACCTACCAGCGTGTGCTGGGCATCCTGACGGGCAAGCGCGGCCAGCTGCCGCCGCCGGTGCACGGCTACATGAACCAGCTCGATGGCCAGGCCCGCGCCGCTGTCGCCGATTTCCTGGCCTGCGCCGTGGTCGGTGGACCCGACACCGTGCGCACCGGCTTGCAGCGGCTGGCCGACGCGACCCAGGCCGACGAGTTCATGCTGGTCAGCGACGTGTTCGACCCCGCGTTGCGGCTGCGCTCGCTGGACATCGCAGCGGCGGCGATGCGCGCGGCACCGCCGGCCTGAACGGGTCCGATGCCCGGTTCAGAGGTGCGGCGGCGTGCGCATCTGCTCGGGCGTCGTGAAGTAGGCCGACAACGAGCCCAGCCGCTCGCGGGCCCGCGCGAACTCGTGCCGCGCGACGCTGCGCAGGTGCACCTCGTCCGGTCCGTCGAGCAGGTGCAGCGCGCGGCCCCAGGTCCAGAACTGCGCCAGCGGCGTGTCGGGCGAGAGGCCCATGGCGCCGAAGACCTGCATGGCGCGGTCCACCACGCGGGTCTGCAGGCCCGCGGCCACCACCTTGATGGCCGCGACCTGCGCGCGCACGGCGGCCGGTTCGGCCAGCTCCGGGTGGTCCAGCAGCCAGGCGCAGCGCAGCACCAGCAGGCGCGCCTGGTCGATCTCGATGCGCGCGTGCGCGATCCACTCCTGCACATTGGCGTAGTCCGCCAGGTGGTGGCCGAAGCTGCGCCGCTCCAGCGCGCGCTCGGTGGCCAGGGCCAGCGCCAGTTCGCACTGGCCGATGGTGCGCATGCAGTGGTGCACCCGGCCCGGGCCTAGGCGCGCCTGGGCCATCGCGAAGCCGTGGCCCCACTCGCCCAGCAGGTGGTCGGCCGGCACGCGCACGCCGCGCAGCACGATCTCGCAGTGCCCTTCGGGCGCGTGGTGGTGCACCACCGGGATGTTGCGCACCACCTCCAGCCCCGGCGTGCCCATTGGCACCAGCACCATGCTGTGCCGGTGGTGCGGGTCGCCGCCTTCGTCGCCGTCGTTGCGCGCCATCACGATCAGCACGCGGCAGTGGGGATGTGCCACGCCGGTGATGAACCACTTGCGGCCGCTGAGCACGAGCTGATCGCCCTCGCGCCGCACCGTGGTCTGCAGGTTGGTCGGGTCCGACGAGGCCACGTCGGGCTCGGACATCGCAAAGGCCGAGCGGATCTCGCCCCGCAGCAGCGGCAGCAGCCAGCGCTCGCGCTGCGCCGGGGTGGCGAAGCGGTGCAGCAGCTCCATGTTGCCGGTGTCGGGCGCGCTGCAGTTGAACACCTCGGCCGCCCAGCTGAGCTTGCCCATGGCCTCGGCCAGCGGCGCGTAGTCCAGATTGCACAGGCGCGTGCCCGGCTCGTCGGCGCGCAGACCGGGCAGGAACAGGTTCCACAGGCCTTCTTCCTGGGCCAGCGTCTTGAGGTCTTCCAGGAAGGGCGGCGGGTACTGCCCGTCCTGCATCGCCTGGTGCCAGGCCGCGTTGTGCGGCAGCACATAGGTCTGCAGGAAAGTGTCCAGCTGGCGCAACAGCGCCTGCGCACGGGGGCTGTGTTCGAAGTCCATGCGGACGATTCTGGGCGGGGCCGACGCGCCTGTCAGCGCACGCGCGACATCAGCGGTACAGCGCCTGGACCGCCTGCTCGTACAGACCGGTCAGCTGGTCCATGACCTCGTACATGCGTTCGCTGGTGGTGGCCACCGTCTGCAGCGCGTCGCCCTGGCCGGGCCTGCGCAGGGCCTGGTCGAAGAACAGCCACTGGCCGCGCGCCAGTTCCAGCTGCTGGCGGATGGCGGGTGTGGACAGCGGGGCACTGGCCAGATAGCCCAGGCCTTCGTCGAACGCGCGCCGGGCCGTCTCCAGCTGCTGCGCCTGGCCGGCCGCCGCGGTGCCGCCGGCCGCCTGCAGGAAGTGGGCGCGGGCCGCGCGCTGCGACAGCATGCGCTGGCGGCCGGCCACGTTGACCACCCGCGCGCCGTTCTGCCGGGCCTGTTTCTCGAACGCGGTGGTGAGCGCGTCGGCGGACTGCAGCATGTCGTCGGCCGCGCGCACCACGTCGTCGGTGCGGGGCGGCGCCCCGCCGCCGGCCGTGAGCACCAGCAGCCGGTCGACATGGCCCTGCAGGCGCGGCATCAGCGGCTGGGTGTCGGCGCTCAGGGGCTGGCGGCCCAGCTCCGCCATGCTGCCCTCGATGAGCTGGCGGCACTGGCGCATCAGGTCGCCGGCGCGCTCGGGCAGCACGCCCAGGGCCGACTGCACGTGCAGCTTGGCCACGCGCTGCGAGAGGGCGCGCAGGCGGCCGGCGCGGTTGATGGCGGTGCCCAGCGGCAGCGCCGGGGCGGACGGGTTGGCAAGGGTGTGGCTGCTCAGGGCGAGCAGCGATGGGCCCAGCAGGGCCAGCAGGTGACGGCGTTGCATGGTGGTGACGGGTGGTGGGGAGATGAACTGAAAACCTCAGAGGCCCAGACCCTCGGCCAGCGCGTCCATGCGGGCCTTCACGCCGGGGTCCATGGCCATGGTGCGGCCCCATTCGCGGCTGGTCTCGCCGGGCCATTTGTTCGTGGCGTCCAGGCCCATCTTGCTGCCCAGGCCGCTGACGGGCGAGGCGAAGTCGAGGTAGTCGATGGGGGTGTGCTCGATGGTCAGCGTGTCGCGCGCCGGGTCCATGCGCGTGCTCATGGCCCAGACCACGTCCTTCCAGTCGCGCACGTCGATGTCCTCGTCGACCACGACGATGAACTTGGTGTACATGAACTGGCGCAGGTGGCTCCAGACGCCCATCATCACGCGCCGCGCGTGGCCGGCGTAGGCCTTGCGGATGCTCACCACCGCTAGCCGATAGCTGCAGGCCTCAGGCGGCAGGTGGAAGTCCACGATCTCGGGGAACTGGCGCTGCAGCAGCGGGATGAACAGCTCGTTCATCGCCACGCCCAGCACGGCCGGTTCGTCGGGCGGTTTGCCGGTGTAGGTGGAGTGGTAGATCGCATCGCGCCGGCGCGTGATGCGCTCGACCGTGAACACCGGGAACTCGGCGCGTTCGTTGTAGTAGCCGGTGTGGTCGCCATACGGCCCTTCGAGCGCGTGCTGGTACCCGCTGGGGTGGGCCGGGTCGGGGTGGATGTGGCCTTCGAGCACGATCTCGGCCGTGGCCGGCACGCGCAGCGGCACGCCGATGGCGGGCGCCACCTCGGTGCGCGCGCCGCGCAGCAGGCCGGCGAACTGGTACTCGCTCAGGCTGTCGGGCACCGGCGTGACGGCGCCCAGGATGGTGGCCGGGTCGGCGCCGATGGCGACGGCCACCGGGTAGGGCTGGCCGGGGTGCAGGCGGCCGTGTTCGCGGAAGTCCTGTGCGCCGCCGCGGTGCGCCAGCCAGCGCATGATCAGCTGGTTGCGCGAGAGCACCTGCTGGCGGTAGATGCCCAGGTTCTGCCGCGGCTTGTGCGGCCCCTGGGTGATGACCAGGCCCCAGGTGATGAGCGGCGCCACGTCGCCCGGCCAGCAGTGCTGGACGGGCAGCTGCGCCAGGTCCACGTCCTCGCCCTCGATCACCACCGCCTGGCAGGGCGCGTGCCGCAGCTCGCGCGGGCTCATGTGCCAGAGCGACTTCATCAGGTCGCCCAGGCCGGCCATCTCGCGCAGGCCGCGCGGAGCTTCAGGCTCCTTCAGCCGCGCCAACACCTCGCCGAAGCGGCGCAACTCGCCCACGTCGGCCACGCCCATGGCGCGCGCCACGCGCGCGGTGGTGCCGAACAGGTTGGCCAGCACCGGCATGCTGTGGCCGCTGGGGTTTTCAAACAGCAGGGCCGGGCCGCCCGCGCGCAGCACGCGGTCGCACAGCGCGGTCATCTCCAGGTGGGGCGACACCGGTTCGCGCACGCGGCGCAGCTCGCCCGCAGTTTCCAGTTGCGCCACGAAGTCGCGCAGATCTTTGTAGCTCATGCCGGTTCGGCTTCCAGCCCCGCCCAGCGTTCGCTCAGTGTGTGCGGCACGTCCAGCTGGTCGAGCACGCGCGCCACGCTGGCGTTCACGATGTCGTCCACGCTCTGTGGCCGCACGTAGAAGGCGGGCACCGGTGGGCAGACGATGGCGCCCATCTCGGTGACGGCGGTCATGTTGCGCAGGTGGCCCAGGTGCAGCGGCGTCTCGCGCGCCACCAGCACCAGGCGGCGGCGCTCCTTGAGCATCACGTCGGCGGCGCGCGTGACCAGGTTGTCGCTCAGGCCGTGCGCGATGGCCGCGAGCGTGCGCATGGAGCACGGCGCCACCACCATGCCGCTGCAGCGGAACGAGCCGCTGGCCGGGCCGGCGCCGATGTGTGCCGCGTCGTGCAGCGTGTGCACCAGCGATCGCACGGCGGTTGGACCGGCGGCGCATTCATGGCGCAGGGTCTGCCAGCCGGCGTCGGAGACCACTGCGTGCGTCTCCACACCGGGCACAGCCTGCAGCGTCTGCAGCAGGCGCAGGCCGTACACCGCGCCGCTGGCGCCGGTGATGGCCACCAGCAGGCGGCGCATTTCAGACGCGGTTGGTTTCATGCGGGGCAGGGGCTGGCAGCTTCTGCAGGTCGCTGCGCACGCGGAACAGCACCGCTTCGGCCTGCTCGGGGTCGAAGTCTTCGTGCAGGCGCTTGCGCACGCCGTAGATGTGCAGCTGGTGGTGCTGGGTGGGCTCGATGCCGTGGCGCTGCAGGCAGTGGCGGGCGCATTCGAGCGGGCAGCCGTCGAGCACCACGATGGGCCGACCCGAGCGGGCGGTCTTGAGCAGGTGCGGTACGTCGCCGCCCACGCCGGCGATGCAGGACATTTCGGCCGCTCCCGTGCGGTCCAGCCGCACGGCCACGTGGTTGGCCAGCTGGGCGGCGCTGGAGCAGCCTGAGCAGGCGTAGACCACGGCCAGCGGGGCGGAGGGGGCCGGGGCGTCAGCGCGGTCCATGGCCAGGGCGTTGGGGCGCGAAAGGTCGCAGGCGCTGCAGCCGCGCGAACACGGCCGACGGCGCCCACTGCGCGGGGTCGAACACCGGTAGCTCCAGCGCATCGAGCGCGTTCTTCACCACCAGCCCCAGCTCGGTGTCGCCTTCCATCGACAGGCGGCGGTTGAAGAACAGGGTGTCGGGGTCGTCCAGCCGGCGGGCCAGGCGCAGGAAGTCGTGCGCGTTCGCGCTGAGCGTGAGGTCCGGGTTCTGCTGCGGCGCGCAGGCGCGAAACTGGCCGTCCTGTCCGCGGAAGTCGAAGCGCAGGCCGGCATCGCGCACCTGGATGCGGATGCGCCGGCCGTTCAGGTGCGCACCCACGTCGGCCGGCAGCTGGCGCGCCAGCACCCGGTTCAGGCCCGTGACCAGCAGCAGCGAGCCCAGGTACGGCGGCAGACGCGTGAGCAGGGCCGCCAGCGGCGGCGGCACGGTGAAGCGGTGGTCCGGTGGTGGGGCAGAGGCGGTCATGGTCGGGGCGCGGCCTTCAGGCCACGTAGAACAGCAGGGTGAAGAAGTGGCATGCGCTGCCGGCGAGCACGAACAGGTGCCAGATGCCGTGGCTGTGGCGCAGGCGCCCGTCGGCCACATAGAAGACGATGCCGCCGGTGTAGAGCGCGCCGCCCGCGGCCAGCCAGGCAAAGCCACCCGGCCCCAGGGCCTGCCACAGCGGCACCACCGCGGCCAGCGCCAGCCAGCCCATGAGCACGTACAGCGCCAGCGACAGGCGCCGCGCGCCACGGGCCAGCCACAACTCCTGCACGATGCCCAGCAAAGCCAGCCCCCAGACCACGCCCAGCAGCGTCCAGCCCCAGGAGCCGCGCAGCGACACCAGGGCAAAAGGGGTGTAGCTGCCCGCGATCAGCAGATAGATGCTGCAGTGGTCCAGCTTCTGGAACACGGCCTTGGCGCGGCCGCGCAGCGCGTGGTAGAGCGTGGAGGCGCCGTAGAGCACGATCAGCATGGCACCGTAGACGCTGAAGGCCACGAGGCGCCAGACGTCGCCCAGCAGCGCGGCGTGGGTGATGAGCACCGCCGCGCCGGCCACGGCCAGGAAGGCCCCGACCAGGTGGCTGATGCTGTTGAAGCGTTCGCCGGGCAGCATGGCGTCAGGCGGGGACCGTGTGGCGGGGTTCGACCCGGTCCAGACCGGGCCGGCCGTGCCAGTAGCCGTTGCAGTCGGGCTGGCCGTCGCCAGCCGCGGGCAGCAGGGGCCGCAGCGCGTTGCGCGCTGCCGCGGGCGTGAGGGCGCCGCGGCGCAGCGCGTCGTACAGCGCCACGACTTCGGCCGTGTGCTGCGCCTGCGGGCTGATGCGGGCCACGTCCACGCCGAGCGCGGTGAGGTCGTGCCAGGCGTCGATCAGGCTGTGCACGCGGGCCGACTGGGTCTGGATGCCGTTGAGCACCAGGAAGTCGGCCTGCTCGCGCGTCTGCAGCATCAGGCCGTCGGGGTGGTCGAGGCAGCTGAAGCGGCAGTCGTCCTTGGGCAGGTTGCGGTGGCGCGCGGTGAAGCAGCGCGCCGAAAACGCCAGCGGCAGCCGGCCGTGCACGAACACCTCGGTCTGCAGGCCGGCGGGGCGCTCGCGCTGCAGCAGGGCGAGGTCGTCGCGCTTCATCTCCAGCGGCGCGACCCAGCGCGCCGCGCCCTGCCCGGCCATCCAGTGCAGCGACGGCGCGTTGTAGATGTTCAGGTGCGGCCCCGCCACGAAGGGCTTGCGCCCCGCGAGGGCACCGACCGCGCCCATGTCGTTGGCCTCGACGAGGAAGTCCTCGTTCGCGGCGATCTTCTGCATCGCGCCCACGTCCGAGCCCGACTCCAGCAGCACCATCGTCGAGAGCACGACGGTCTTGCCGGCGTCCTGCAGCAGCCGCGCCACGTCCAGCCAGGCCGACAGCCGCAGCTCGTGCCGGCGCGAGCAGGTGACCTCGCCCAGGTAGACGGTGTCCACCGCGGTCGCGGCCATGGCCTCGTAGAAATCGAACACCGTGCTGCGCGGCCAGTAGTACTGCAAGGGACCGAGAGAAAGTTTCATAAAGACACCTGATTCAAGACCGGAGCGCGTGCCCCATCCAGCACACACCGCAGAACCGGCTTGGTCGGGCGGCTGGTGTGGTCCCCCTGGGGGGAAGCCGCGCAGCGGCGCAGGGGGGAGCCATCACTTCCACGGGCGGTGGTAAGCGCCCAGCGTGTGTTGCTGGCCTTCGGCCACCTGGTCCAGCGCGGCCATCCACTGGCCCTTGGGCGTGTAGTGCTGGGGCTGGGCCGCGCAGCTGTCGATGGCCTCGCGCCAGACCTTGGTGACCTGCGCCACATAGGCCGGGCTGCGCTGGCGCCCTTCGATCTTGATGGCGCGCACACCCATCTGCGCCAGCTGCGGCAGCAGCGACAGGGTGTTGAGGCTGGTGGGTTCTTCGATCGCGTAGTAGCTGTGGTCGTCCTCCACGTCGAAGCGACCCTTGCACAGCGTCGGGTAACCGGCGCTTTCGCCCGGCGCGTAGCGGTCGATCAGCACGCCGTTCAGGCGCGATTCCAGGCCTTGGGGCGTTTCCTGCCAGCGCACCGCCTTGGCGGGCGAGCACACGCCGTGCGTGTTGGGCGATTCGCCGGTCACGTAGGACGAGAGCGCGCAGCGGCCCTCGACCATCACGCACAGGCTGCCGAAGCCGAACACCTCGATCTCCACCGGCGTCTTTTGCACCAGCAGCCGCACCTGTTCGAGCGAGAGCACACGCGGCAGCACGGCGCGCGAAATGCCGAACTGCCGGTGGTAGAAGTTGATGGCTTCGTGGTTGGTGGCCGAGCCCTGCACCGACAGGTGCAGCCGCAGGCCCGGGTGGCGCTGCACCGCGTAGGCCATGAGGCCGGGGTCGGCCAGGATCACCGCGTCCACCCCCAGCGTGACGGCCTTGTCCAGCGCCTGCTGCCAGCGCTGCGGCTGGCCCGCCTGCGGGTAGGTGTTGATGGCCATGAACACCTGGCGGCCGCGGGCATGGGCGTAGGCGATGCCGCTGGCGATGCCGGCGTCGTCGAAGTTCAGGCCGGCGAAGTTGCGCGCATTGGTGGCATCGCGCAGGCCGAGGTAGACACAGCTGGCGCCGTGGTCGATGGCGGCCTTGAGGGCGGGCAGACTGCCGGCGGGACAGACGAGATCCATGGCGGGAATAAGCGTGGGTGGCCAGACGAAGGCGCGACCATAGCCCCGCGCGGACCCCCGGCCCTTGACCCGCGTCAAGGTGCTCATGGCTTGATCTGGCGCAAGCCGGTCCCCCGGCCCCGGCCGTCTGTTCGCCGTCTGGCGCCCGCTTGCCACAAAAAAAGCCGGGCTTGATGCACCGCAAAGTATGGCGATCCGGGCGCCGATAGCCTTTGCCGATTTCGTCAGGTGGGAGGTCCACAAAACACACAAAAAGAGAGGTTTCCTGGGTCCGCTTGCGGCCGACTTTGGCGCAAAATGCAGGCCTTCCGCGCTCCCGAATCCCCCACCCACACCCCCCATGCCGTCACCCCGCACCGCGGGTGTGCGTGCTTTGGACCTGAGCGTTTCTTCCTGTTGTTCCCGTTCACCGCCCTCCGGATCACCCGCCCATGAAAAGAGACCATGCCATGCGTCCCCAGGACCTGACCGCCACCCAGCCCATCAGCCAGGACGTTCTGGCCGAGAAATACCTCAAGCCCGGCGAGACCGGTTTTGAAGACCTGTACCGCCGTGTGGCGCGAGCACTCGCTTCCGTTGAAAAGCCCGAACTGCGGGCCGAGTGGGAACAGAAGTTCCTGGACAACCTGCACGCCGGCGCCATCGGCGCGGGCCGCATCATGAGCGCCGCGGGCACCGACATCCAGGCCACGCTGATCAACTGCTTCGTGCAGCCGGTGGGCGACTGCATCCAGGGTGTGGACGACGACGGCTACCCCGGCATCTACGAGGCCCTGCGCGAAGCCGCCGAGACCATGCGCCGCGGCGGCGGCGTGGGCTACGACTTCTCGCGCATCCGCCCCAAGGGCGCCGAGGTCAAGGGCACGCACTCCATGGCGTCGGGCCCCTGCAGCTACATCAACGTGTTCGACCAGAGCTGCTCCACCGTGGAGAGCGCCGGTGCGCGCCGCGGCGCGCAGATGGGTGTGCTGCGCATCGACCACCCGGACGTGCTGGAGTTCATCACCGCCAAGCGCACCCCGGGCCGCTGGAACAACTTCAACGTCTCGGTCGGCGTGAGCGATGCCTTCATGGAAGCCGTCAGCGGTGACCAGCCCTGGGAACTGGTGCACAAGGCCCGTCCCGGCCAGAAGCTGATCGCCAAGGGCGCCTACCAGCGCAGCGACGGCCAGTGGGTCTACCAGACCGTGGCCGCCCGCGAGCTGTGGGACACCATCATGAAGTCGGCCTATGACTTCGCCGAGCCCGGCATCCTGTTCCTGGACCGCATCGGCACCGACAACAACCTGCACTACTGCGAGACCATTTCCGCCACCAACCCCTGTGGCGAGCAGCCGCTGCCGCCCTACGGCTGCTGCGACCTCGGTCCCATCATCCTCACCCGCTTCGTGCGCAACCCCTTCGGCTTCGGCGGCACGCCCAGCTTCGACTTCGAGGCCTTTGAGGCCGCCGTCGCCACCCAGGTGCGCGCGCTGGACAACGTGCTGGACGTGACCTTCTGGCCGCTGGAGCAGCAGCGCGCCGAGAGCGCCGCCAAGCGCCGCATCGGCGTGGGTTTCACCGGCATGGGCAACACCCTGGCCATGCTGTGCGTGCGCTACGACCGTGAGGAGGGCCGCAGCGCCGCCGCGCAGATTGCCGAGCGCATGCGCGATGCCGCCTACCGCGCCTCCATCGAGCTGGCCAAGGAAAAGGGTCGCTTCCCCAAGTTCGACGCCGACGGCTACCTGGCCCCCGGCACGTTTGCCAGCCGCCTGCCGGCCGACATCCAGAAGGCCATCCGCAAGCACGGCATCCGCAACAGCCACCTGCTGTCCATCGCGCCCACCGGCACCGTCAGCCTGGCCTTTGCCGACAACGCGTCCAACGGCATCGAGCCGCCGTTCTCGTGGATGTACCGCCGCAAGAAGCGCGAGGCCGACGGCACCACCAGCGAATACGCGGTGGAAGACCACGCCTGGCGCCTGTACCGCGAACTCGGCGGCAATGTCGACCAGCTGCCGCCCTACTTCGTCAACGCCCTGGCCATGACGGCCGGCGAACACATCGCCATGATGGAAGCGGTGCAGCCCTTCGTGGACACCGCCATCTCCAAGACCGTGAACGTCGCGGCCGACTACCCGTTCGACGACTTCAAGAACCTGTACCTGCAGGCCTGGCGTGCCCGTCTCAAGGGCATGGCGACCTACCGGCCCAACAACATCCTGGGCTCGGTGCTGGACACCGGCACGCCCGCCGCGGCCGAGGCCAAGCCCGCCGCGCCCGTGGCCGCGACCCCGGTGGACCCCATGCGCACCGTGATCGAGAGCCGTCCCAAGGGGGCGTTGTCGGCCGTGGCCGACAAGATCGAGTACTGGACGCAGGAAGGCCACAAGACCCTGTACATCGTGGTCTCGTTCCTGCCGGTGCCCGCCGCCGACGGCAAGGGCACGGTCGAGCGCGCCATCGAGTTCTTCATGCCCGTGGGCCAGAACGGCGAGTCGCAGCAGTGGATCACCTCCACCATGCGCATGCTCTCGCTGGCCGCGCGCGGCGGTTTCCTGGGGCGTGCCCTGAGCGACATGCGCAAGGTCGCCTGGGACCGCGGTCCGGTGCGCCTGGGCACCTACCAGAAGGCCGACGGCACCCACGTGCCGATGTGGCACGACTCCGAGGTCGCCGCCATCGCGTTTGCGTTGCAGAACATCATTGCCCGCCGCAACCAGGCCAGCGACACCGCGGCCGTGAGCACGCCGCACCTGCCCGCCGCCCCCGAGCTGCCGGGCATGGCCACGCCCACCAATGTGATGGCCGGCAAGAAGTGCCCCGAGTGCGGCGCCCACGCCATGATCCGCAAGGACGGCTGCGACTACTGCACCTCCTGCGGCCACCTGGGCAGCTGCGGCTGATGGGCGCACGCCGCCGCCGGCAGGCGGCGCGCATGCGCTGAACGCCGGCTGCGGTGCCCGCCACCACAGCCGGCGCCCGGACGCTTCAGGACCGCTCAGCGCACGCTGCAGCGGTTTTTTTCCGCCTGGGGCTGCGGCACCCGCCGTGGCCGGTGTGGCGCCCGGGCGGGGCATGCCGGCCGGCCGCGGTGATCAGCGCGGCGCCCAGCGCCGCGCGATGGCGGTCAGTGCCTGCTGCACCGGCGGTGAGACCGGCTGGGGGGCCATGCGATCTGTCGTGTAGGGCATCACGAAGGACACGATGGCGTCCGGCTGTGTGGGGCCGGGGGCGAACAGCAGCACGGTCTCGTCGCGTCCGATCAGATAGGTCGGGAAGGTCTCCACTTCCAGGTCGCCCAGCAGGTCGGCGTGTGCCTCGATATCGACCCAGCGCCACCGGGCCATGGCGGGCAGCCGGGCGTCGTCCGCGAGCGCTGTTTGCATCTGCCGGCAAATGTGGCACCAATCGGCACACAGGCAGATCACCCAGAGATCGGCATGCGGCGGTGGCGGGGGCGGGGGGTGTTCGGTCGTTGGTCGGGCGTGGCTCATGTGCGCCAGATTACCGCGGCACCAGGAAGGTCGACGGCTCGTCCACGTCCAGCGGGTCCATTGTGTCGGGCGAGCCCACCACGAAGCGGATGGGCAACACCGAGCCCGCGTGCTGCGCCGCCGCCGCGCCGGCCATGCGAACGGTGGCGGTGACGGTGCTGGCCTGTGCCGGCCCCAGCGAGACGGCGATGGGCCTGTGCAGGCTCACCAGGTGTGCCGGTTCCACGGTCACCACCACCGGGCGATGGTGGTCCGTCGCGTTCATCAGCTGCAGGGTGTAGACGTTCTCCAGCGCACCCAGCTCCACCTGGCGCGCCATGACCGAGCGGTCGCGGATGACGTTCATCCGCACGTCCGGCCGGGCGGCGAATGCCGCAACGCTGGCCGCGATGACCAGGACCAGCAGGGTGCCATAGACCCAGACCCGGGTGCGCAGGACACGTTGCCAGAACGGACGCTGGCGGGTGGCCGCACCCCCGAGTTCGTGCAGGGACGCCAGACGGACCAGCCCCTTGGGCGCTTGCAGCTTGCGCATCACCTCATCGCAGGCGTCGATGCACAGGCCGCAGCCGATGCAAGCGGCCTGCAGGCCGTTGCGGATGTCGATGCCCGTGGGGCAGACCTGCACACAGAGCGTGCAGTCGATGCAGTGCCCGTTCCGCGCATCCCGGGGGTCGTCTTCCAGCAGGCCGCGCCGCGGTTCACCACGCCGGTGGTCGTAGGCCACGTTGAGGGTGTGCGCGTCCATCAGCGAGCCCTGGAAGCGGCCATAGGGGCACATGTGCAGGCAGACCTTCTCGCGCACCAGGCCGGCGTTGAGGTAGGTGAGCAGGCCGTAGAACAGGATCCAGAAGGTGGTCCAGGGCCCGACGGCCATCGAACCGACATCGGCCACCAGCGGTCGGATGGCGGTGAAGTAGCCCACAAAGGTGAAGCCGGTCCACAGGCCCAAGAGCGCCCAGGTCAGGTGCTTGCCGCCCCGGCGCAGCAGCTTTTCTGCGCCCCATCCCGCCTGGTCCAGGCGCTTGCGCTGCTGCGGGCTGCCTTCAAACCGGTGTTCGATCCACATGAAGAGGGCGGTGTAGACCGTCTGCGGGCAGGCGAAACCGCACCAGACCCGCCCGGCCACCGCGGTGGCCAAAAACAGCAGCAGCGCGCTGATGACCAGCAGGGCCGCGAGGTAGATGAGGTCTTGCGGGAACAGCACAGCGCCGAACAGGTAGAAGCGCTTGCCTTCGAGGTCGAACAGAACCGCCTGGCGCGCGTTCCAGGTCAGCCATGGCAGGCCGTAGAAGAAGGCCTGCGTGAGCCACACGAAGGTCCAGCGCCAGCGGTTGAAAAGGCCCTGCGTGGCGCGGGCGTGGATCTTGTCGAGGGGTGTCCAGGGGGCGTCGGGCTGGATGGGGATGACTTTGGGCATGGCGTGCCTCGGGGGTGTTTACGGGTGTTGAGGGCGGTGCAAGCCGTCGTGCAGCTGCCGGTGGGTGCGGCGCAGTGATGCCCACAGCGGCTGGTCGCCCAGCCACTCGTCGGCGCGCAGAAAGGTCTGTTGGAACTGCACGTCGCCGCAGGCGGCCGATGACCACAGGTCCGGGTTCTCGCCGGGCCGCACCATGAGGCCGTTTTCCTCTGAGCGAACCAGCAGCAGGCCTTCGATCGGTCCCGCGGTCTGCACCGGCAGCAACAGCGAGAAGCCCTCCCATTGCAGGTTGGGCACCCCGCGCAGCCGCCCGTGAAACCGCCAGCCCAGGCCCAGGGTCCTGGCTTTCAGCGGGTGCGACGCCAGCGCCGAAGCGCCCGCCACCGCGCCGCCGAGCAGGTCGGGCAGGTGCAGTTCCCGCAGGCCGATGTTGTCGGTCCTGAGCAGCGCCTCGATCACCAGACGCTGGGACAGGAACACCAGCCGGTCCGCGGGCGACAGGCCCTGCAGCCCGTGGCGGGCGCCGGGGTCGCGGAACAGGTCTTCCAGTTGGCCGCCCTGTCCACCCAGGTGGCCGGGCACGCCCACGCCGAGCCAGCCGCAGTCGGCCAGGGCGGCCAGTCGCACCCGGGCGCAGGCCGGTGCAAGGTGCGGGTGAATGGGGTGGACGGCCGGGTGTGCAGACATGCACCCATGGTGCCCACAAGGGTTCTGGTGCGCAGGATTCAGATAGATTGAAAACAGACCGTATCAGAAGACCTCTGATGCCCATGGATAGACCTGCTTCTGATACGACCCTGCTGCAGAAAATGGGCAGACACTGCGGCAGATGAGCCGCTTGCCTTCGAACGCCCTACCATCGAGGCTTCCTCTGGGAGTCCTCGAAGACATGTCGTCCGGCACCTTGACGCGTTACCAGCAACTGGCCGATGAACTGGCGGGCAGCATCCGCGCGGGGGTGCTGCGCCCGGGCGACCGGCTGCCCTCGGTGCGCGACCTGCGCCGCCAGCGCGGGCTCAGCCCGTCCACCATCTTCCAGGCCTATGCGCAGCTGGAGTCCGAGGGGCTGGTCGAGGCGCGGCTGCGGTCTGGCTACTTCGTGCGGGCGCGGCGATCGCTCTCGGGCCAGCCGCCGGCGGCTGCGCAACCCCGTGAAAGCGCGACGCCCGTGGCCATCAGCGAGCTGGTGTTCGAGCTGCTGGGCTCCACGCGCGATGTGGACGTGGTGCCGCTGGGTTCGGCCTTCCCGGCGCCCGGGCTGTTCCCGTTCGAGGCACTGGCCAGGTGCGGCGCGCGGGCCATGCGGCGCCTGGGCCCGGCGCAGATTTCGGGCGCGCTGACCGCGGGCGACGAGACCCTGCGGGCCCAGGTCGGGCGGCGCTATGCGCTCAACGGCGTGTCCCTGCAGCCCGACGAGATCATCGTGACCAACGGGGCCATGGAGGCGCTCAACCTGTGCCTGCAGGCGGTGACGCAGCCGGGCGATGTGGTGGTGGTCGAGTCGCCCACCTTCTACGCGGCGCTGCAGGCGCTGGAGCGGCTGCACCTGCAGGCGGTGGAGGTCGAGACCGACCCGGTCAGGGTGTGCGGCTGGACGCGCTCGAAACCCTGCTCCAGCGCCAGAAAGTGGCCGCCTGCTGGTTCATGCCCACCTTCCAGAACCCGCTGGGGGCGCTGATGCCCAACGCCAAGAAGCAGGCCCTGGTGCAGCTGCTGGCGCGCCACGGGGTGCCGCTGATCGAGGACGATGTGTACGCCGAGCTGCACTTCGGCGCGCGCCGGCCCTTGCCCGCCAAGGCTTTCGACCAGGAAGGCCTGGTGCTGCACTGCTCGTCGTTCTCGAAATCGCTGGCGCCGGGTTACCGGGTCGGCTGGGCCGCCGCCGGGCGCTACGCCAGGCACGTCGAGCGCCTGAAGATGATGACCTCGCTGGCCTCGCCCATCCCCCCACAACTGGCCGTGGCCGAATACCTGGTGCAGGGCGGTTTCGAGCGCCACCTGCGCCACCTGCGCGAGGCCCTCAGGACCCAGCACGCCGCCGCCCGGGCCGTGATCGAACGGTGCTTCCCCAAGGGCACGCGCATGACCGAGCCGCAGGGCGGTTACTTCGTGTGGCTGGAGCTGCCCCCGGGCGTGGATGCCCTGGCCCTGCACCACCAGGCCATGGCGCAGTCCATCAGCACGGCGCCCGGGGTGCTGTTCTCGGCCGACCGGCGCTTCACGCGCCACCTGCGCCTGAACGTGGGGCATCCGGTCGGCCCGCCGGTCAGGGCCGCGCTGAAACGGCTGGGCAGCATGGCCCGGCAGCCGCGCATGCCGGGTCCGGTCTGAGAGGGTGAGAGGCAATCGGCCATGCCTGCCTTGACGTCCCGCACCTGCGCCTGCTGCGTTGCAAATGCGCGCCGCGGCCCGCGCGACGGCTGTGGGGTGTGCCTGGCCGGCGTCGCCTGGGGGCGCCCTTTCGGGCACGCCCCATGCCCTCGCACCCGCTGACCCCGCCGCCATGGGCGCCGTGTCCTGTCCCGGCGTGGTCGGCCATCGACCGCCGGTGGCCGACCAGGGGTGGCTGACAGGCCTGGCGTGCCGGTATAAGATTCATTCTGTATGAATCAAAAAGATCCCGCTGCACCGGACCCTCGTGCCGCCCAGGCTTCACCGGCCGGCGTGCCCCTGGCCACGCCGATCCGCCCCGCGCCGCGCCCGCCCGTGAACCCGGCCGCCCCCGCTGCCGCGCCCGGCTCCGGCTGGCGCTGGTCCGGCCTGTGGCGGGCACCGCACCGGCTGGCGTTCGCGGCAGGCGTGCTGCTGCTGATCGCCTCGGGTGCCTGGTGGGCGGCGGTGCAGATCGACCGCCTGACCGGCGCGTTGGGCCTGGGCTACGCCGTCTCGCCCACGCTCGGGCATGCGGCGGTGATGGTGCTGGGTTTCATGCCGCTGTTCTTTGCCGGCTTCCTGTTCACCGCCGGGCCCAAGTGGCTGGGTGTGGCCGGGCCCGAGGCGCGCGCCATCACACCGGCGCTGGTCCTGCAGGCCCTGGGCTGGCTGCTGTGGCTGGCGGGCACGCACCGGCACGCGGCACTGGCGGCCGCCGGCGCCGTCGTGGCCGGTGCCGGCCTGGCCTGGCAGAACGGCCTGTTCTGGCGCCTGTGGTGGGACAGTGCCGCGCCCGACCGGGTGCACGCCACCGTGGTGGCCGTGGGGGGCACGCTGGGCGCCCTCTGCACACTGGGGCTGGCGGCCGCCCTGCTGCTGGAGGCGCCGCAGCTGGCCATGGCCCTGGTGCACACCGCGCTGTGGGGCTTCATCGTCGCCACCTACGTGGCCGTGGCGCACCGCATGCTGCCGTTCTTCACCTCCGGTGTGCTGCCCATGATCGCGGTCTGGCGCCCCTTCTGGGTGCTGTGGCTGATGCTGGCCGCGGTGGGCCTGGAGGTGATCGCGGTCTGGGTGCCGGTGGCCGGTGGGGGCGAGGGCACGGCCTGGCGCCTGCTGCGCGGGGCGCTGGAGCTGGGCATCGGTGGCGTGCTGGTCTGGCTGGCCTGGGTGTGGGGCCTGGTGCAGAGCCTGAAGTTCCGTCTGCTGGCCATGCTGCACCTGGGTTTTGTCTGGCTGGGCCTGTCGCTGCTGCTCTCGGGCGCGGCGCAGTGGCTGCTGGCCGTCGGCGGTGCGCCCACGCTGGGGCTGGGGGCGCTGCACGCGCTCACCATGGGGTTTCTGGGCTCCATCCTGCTGGCCATGGTCACGCGCGTGGCCTGTGGCCACAGTGGCCGCGCGCTGGTGGCCGACACCTGGGTGTGGGTGCTGTTCTGCGGCCTGCAGCTCGCGGTGCTGCTGCGCATCGCCGGCACCCTGCCGCAGGCCGGCGGCGGGTGGCTGCTGACCTCGGCCCTGCTGTGGGGCATCATCATGCTGGCCTGGGGCGGGCGACTGCTCAACTGGTTTGGCCGGCCGCGCCCCGATGGCCGGCCCGGATGAGACACAACACATGGACAACACCCCCGACTGGGCCGAAATGGCCGCCGAACTGATGGGCGCGCGCCAGACGGTGCTGCCCTGGCGCCTGGGCGAGCCCGGGCCCGACGCGGAGCAGCTGCAGGCCATCCTGGCCGCCGCGGCCAGCGCGCCCGATCACCGCTGCCTGCTGCCCTGGCGCGTCATCACCGTGCCGGCTGACCGGCGCACGGCGCTGGCCGAGGTGTTTGCCCAGGCCCTGCTCGAACGCGACCCGCAGGCCACGCCACACGAGGTGGCCAAGGCGCG
>Ga0172372_10001246_pt1 | contig 39579 bp, 33 predicted proteins | sample LakKiv5m_2_FD_114544 | JGI IMG/M metagenome (GOLD analysis project Ga0172372, IMG submission 114544) | Freshwater microbial communities from Kabuno Bay, South-Kivu, Congo - kab_092012_9.5m | ecosystem: Environmental > Aquatic > Freshwater > Lake | place: Democratic Republic of the Congo...
AGAAGGGTGTGCCCCGACTCGCCACGTGACCTCAACGAACCGAACCGCCGGATGCGGACCCGCATGTCCGGTGGTGTGGCAGGGGAACGGCGGGAGCATCCCGCCGTCCCCTATGCCGATTTTGTGATGATGGCGATGATGACGACGAGGATGGCCGCGACGACGACGTCGTCGTCGACATCGACGACGTCTCACATGGTCTGGCGGGGGCGGAGGCCGTCGACGCGGGCGACGATGACGCCGCCGCCGAGGACGACGTCGCCGTCGTAGACGACGAGGGCCTGGCCCGGGGCGACGCCGAGGACGGGGTCTTCAAAGACCACCTCGAGGGTGCCGTCGTCGAGGACGCGCCACGTCGCGGGCGCCGGCTGGTGTCGCGCGCGGACCTGGGCCGTCACCCGCGCAGGCCAGCGCTCGAGGGGGTGGGCGACGCGCAGCGGGGCCGCGCGCACGGTCGTGCAGGCGAGGGCCTCGCGCGGGCCGAGCGTCACGGTGGCGTTGTCGGCGTCGACGTCGACGACGTAGAGGCGCTCGCCGTCATTGGGCGACGCCACACCGGTGCCGCGGCGCTGACCGATCGTGAAGTGGTGCACGCCCTTGTGGCGGCCGAGGGGGCGGCCGTTGATGTGCACGAGCTCGCCGCCGGGCAGGGGGCCGCGGGCGCCCTCGACGACCCGGGCGTGGTCGCCATCGGGGACGAAGCAGATCTCCTGACTGTCGGGCTTGTGGGCGACGACGGGCAGGCCGGCGCGGCGCGCGAGGGCCCGCACGAGGGGCTTGTCGAGGTCGCCCAGGGGGAAGAGCAGGTCCGGGATGACGTCGACGGGGGTGCCGTAGAGCCAGTAGGTCTGGTCGCGTTGGCGATCGGTCGGGCGCGCCAGCGCGGGCACCCCCTCACGATCGACGACGCGGACGTAGTGGCCGGTGGCGAGGGCGGCGTCGAGGCGCCTGGCGGTGCCCAGCAGGTCGCCCAGCTTCACCTCGTGGTTGCAGGCGAGGCAGGGGATGGGCGTCGCCCCCCTGGCCCAGGCCTCGACGAAGGGGTCGAAGACGGCGGCCTTGAACCGCTCGCGGGCATCGATCGCGTAGAAGTCGGCGCCGATGGCGTCGGCGACGCGGCGGGCATCGGTCATGTCGTCGTGCGAGCAGCAGCGCCCGTGGCGAACGGCGATCGAGGCGTCGTCATCGGGGGCGAGGCGGAGGCTCACGCCGATCACCTCGTGCCCAGCCTCCTTGAGGAGCCACGCCGCGACGGACGAGTCGACACCGCCGGAGAGGGCGACGACCACGCGGCGGGGCTGTACGGCCCGTGGAACCACCCAGGAAGCGGCGCGGGCCAGCGCCTCGTCGTCGATCGGGGTCGTGGAACAGCTGCTGTCGGACACCCTCCCACCCTAGCGATCTGCAGCGCCGACGGCGAGCGGTGCCGGTCCGACTTGATTCCGGGCAGAAACCCGCTAGAGCCGCGCGCATGGAACCGGTTGTCACCGTCGCCGTCGGCTGCGCGCTGTGCGTGATCAGCGCCCTCGCCGTCGTCCTCTTGAAGAAGCCCGTCCACACGGCGTTGGGGCTGCTCGCCCACTCGCTGTCGATGGCGGCCATGTACCTGCTGCTCGACGCGCAGCTCATGGCGATGGCCCAGGTGCTCATCTACTCGGGCGCCATCGTCGTGCTGTTCCTCATCGTCGTCACGCTGCTGCCCTCGGGCGGTCGCGAGAAGCTCGGTGGGGGGCGGCTGGTGGCGGCGGCTCTCGGCGGCGGTGCCGTCTTCGTCGTCTTCCTCGCCGCCGTCTCGCGTCATCTCGATGCTGGCGGCGCGCTTCCGGCCCTGCGCGGCGCCGGCCCGACCGTCAAGGAGGTCGGCGCGCCGCTCTTCGCCAACATGCTGCTCCCGTTCGAACTGACGGCGCCGCTGCTCCTCGCCTCCATCGTCACCGCGATCGCGCTGTGGCGTCGGCAGGAGAAGCCCCGGGCCGGAGGGTTGGGCTGATGACACCCGAACTGCTCATCGTCGTGGCGGCCTTCGCCGTCTTCGCCTGCGGCGCCGTCGGCGTCATCTACCGGAAGAACCCCATCGCGGTGCTCATGAGCGTCGAGCTCATGATCAACGCCGCGATCCTGGTGCTCATCCTCGGCAGCCGCATCCACGGCAACGTCGAGGGCCAGACCGCCGGCCTGCTCGTCCTCGTGCTCGGTGGCGCCGAGGCCGTGGTCGGCCTCGCCCTCGCCCTCGCGCTCTTCCGTGACCAGCCCTCCGTCGACGTCGACGACGCCCGGGAGATTGTCGGATGAACACCATCGTCCCCTGGGTGTGGCTCTTCCCGCTCCCGTTCCTCGTCCTCAACGTGCTGAAGCAGCCGGCGAAGCCCGGCGCGGTCTCCTTCGTCGGGCCGCTGCTTGTCTTTGGCGCCGCGCTCGCGTTCCTGCTCGGTGATCGGGCCCCGGTCCACGTCGTCGTCGACAACTGGATCCCATTCCTCCCCGACACCGCCTTCCGCCTGACGGTCGACGGCCTCGCGGCGGTCATGCTCGCCGTCGTCGGCGGCGTGGCCACCTGCGTCTTCATCTACGCGATCTCGTACATGAAGGAAGACGAGCGGGCCCACCGCTTCTTCGCCTTCCTCGACTTCTTCGTGATGGCGATGTGCCTCCTCGTGGTGTCGGGCAACCTCACGGTGCTCCTCGTCGGCTGGACCGGCGTCGGCATCGCGTCGTTCCTGCTCATCTCGTTCTGGTGGCAGAAGGGCTGGCCGCTGCAGGCCGGCTTCCTCGCCCTCGGGGCCAACGCCATCGGCGACGCCGCGCTGCTTGTCGCTGCGGTCATCATGCCGAAGGGCGCCGGCGCCCTCGACACGCTCGCCCAGAGCGCGCCCCACGCCACCGGTGGCGCCGTCGCCGTCGGCGCCTGCCTGCTCATTGCCGCCGCCGCCAAGAGCGCCCAGGGCCCGCTGTGGTTCTGGCTGCCCTCGGCCATGGCCGGCCCGACGCCGGTGTCGGCCCTCATCCACGCCGCCACGATGGTGGCCGCGGGCGTCTACCTCCTTGTCCGCACGGCCGGCGTCATCGCGCTCTCGCCCGAGGTCCAGATGGCCGTCGTCGTCACCGGCATGAGCACCGCGCTCCTTGGCGGTATCGCATCGCTCTGGCAGACGAATTTCAAGCGCGGCATCGCCTACTCGACGGCGTCGCAACTCGGCTGGATGTTCGTCGCCGTCGGCATCGGCAACCCCTTCGCGGCCTTCTTCCACCTCGTCACGCACGCCTCCTTCAAGGCGATGCTGTTTCTCGGCGCCGGCACGGTCATCCACTCCGCGCACCACGAGGAGGACATCCGCAAGGTCGGCGGTCTCGCGAAGCACCTGAAGATGACCCACGCCCTCTTCGTCGTCGGCGGCCTCGCCCTCATCGGCACGCCGATGCTGTCGGGCTCGTTCTCGAAGGACGCGATCCTCGAGGCGGCGCAGCACAGCGCCAGCTTCCCTTGGGTCTTCCCGCTGCTCATGGTCGGTGTCGTCATCACTGGCGCCTACACCGGCCGCCTGTGGTGGGGCATCTTCCAGGGCGCCGATGGTGAGGCCACCCACCACGCAGCCGAGCACGCCGGTCATACCGGCGGTTTCGACCTGCCGCTGCTGCCCCTCGCCGCCGGCGCCATCGGCCTCGGCTACCTCGAGGCCGGCACGCACGGCTTGTCGACCCTCCTCGGCGCCGCCGTGAAGAAGGCCCCCGAGGTGCACCTCATGCCCACCGGGCTCGGCCTCGGCGCCTTCGCCCTCGGCCTCGTCGGCGTCGGCATCGGCGTGTTCCTGGCCCGCACAGCGCAGAAGGGCCTGCCGGTCCCGGGCGGTGAGCTCAGCAGCAGCGTCCTTGGCGAGTTCCGCACCATCCCCGACGGCGTCGCCGCCATCCACAATGGCACCGTCGGCCGCTACCTCGTCGCCACCGTCCTTGGCACCGCGCTCATCGCGGGCCTCGCGGCGCGCCCCATCTCCGGTCCGCTGCCGGCCGGTGGTGGTCGCCCTGCCGCGGGCGCCACGAAGGATGCCAGCAAGGACGGCGGTGCTCGAAAGGGCGGTCGTGACGGCGAGAAGAAGCCGACGCGCCCGTCGAAGCTCCCCCCGCAACTCGAGAAAGCGATTCGTGACGGCACCCTCAAGCCCGTCGACGGAGGCAAGAAGTGACGCCGAATCTCGCCGCCCTCTCCTGGGTCAACCGCGCCGAGATTGCGCTCGTCGTCGGCGTGCTCCTGCTGCTCGGCCTCGCGCCGAAGATCGATCGCTCGCGCCTCGTGCCGGCCGTCATCGGCCTCATCGCCGCCGGCGTCGCCTTCGGCTTCGGACTGCAGGACAAGGGCCTCGACCGCTACGGTCTCCTTGTCGTGCCGGTGGTCATGGCCATCGGGCTGCTGCTGTTGTCGTCGGCCGAGCTCTTCGACCGCCGCCAGATGCCAGAGGGCGCCGCGCTCATCCTCGTCGGCGGCATCGGCGCCATCGTCCTCGTCGACGGTCGCTCACTGCTTGAACTCGCCCTCGGCGTCGAGATGATCTCGCTCGTGGGCGCGGCGCTCGTCGCGCTGGGCCAGGGCCGTCGTCCCCTCGAGGCCGGCTTCAAGTACTTCGTACTGACGGCGGTGACGTTCGCGACGCTGCTCTTCGGCATGTCGCTCGTGTTCCTCGCGACCGGCAGCCTCGATGTCCCCGCCCTCGGCAAGATCGCCGCCGGCATGGCGCCGTTCGCCGCCGTCGGCGTGGCGCTCTTCACCATCGGCCTCTGCTTCAAGCTCGCCGTCCTGCCGGTGCACTTCGGCGCCCTCGACGCCTACACCGCCGGCCCGTCGTCGTTCGTCGGCTACGTCATGGTGGTGTCGAAGCTCGGCGCCGCCGTGGCGCTTGCCCGCATCGCCGCGGGCGCCGGCGAGGTCCTCGGTCTGCCGCTGCTGGCCATTGGCATCATCACCATCGGCTTCGCCGTCATCGCGTCGTTCGCCCAGACGGACCTCCGCCGGCTGCTCGCCTACTCGGCGGTCGCCCACGCGGGCTTCCTTGCCGTCGGCGTCGGCTCCGGCGTCGGTGGTGGTCGTGCCGTCGCCTTCTACGTCGTCGCCTACGGCGTCGCGGCGCTGCTCGCCTTCGCCTGCCTCGCTGGCACGGGCACCGGTCCCCTGACCATCGCGTCCCTCCGTCCCGGCGGCAGCCTCCAGCTGGGGCCGGCCCGCGCGGTGGGCCTCATGGTGGCGCTGATGTCGATGGCGGGCGTGCCGCCGTTCCCGGGCTTCTGGGCCAAGCTTGCCATCCTCAAGGTCTGCTACGGCGCCTGGGGCACGGCGGCGACGGCGGCGGTCGCCGTCGGCGGCGTCGTCGGCATCATCTACTACCTGCGTCCGCTGCCCGACCTCCTCGCCCAGGCGAAGGAGACGAAGGGGCAGGGCACCATCGAGAGCCTCGTCGCCGTCGGTGTGACCCTCGCCCTCGTCGTCATCCTCTCGGTGGCGCCGTCGGCCGCGTGGGACCTCGCCCGCTGAGCCATCGCCACGCCGGTGACCCCACGACGAGCGCCGCGAGGCGCTCGTTGTCGTTTCACCTGCCGCCGCGTCGACGCCGTCGACAAGCTGCGTCAACGCGATAGAGAGTCCCGACACACATGCGGACGGGCTCTCGTATGGCTCGCTCCCGGAGGTTCGTGATGATTACGGTCGTTCTCCCCAACGGTGCCGAGAAGCAGCTCGACGACGGCGCCACCGCCATGGACCTCGCGAAGTCCATCTCGTCGGGGCTCGCCGAGCAGGTCGTCGTCGCCCGCGTCGACGGCGTCGTCCAGGACGTGCGCATCCCGCTCAAGAGCGGCCAGAAGGTCGAGCTGCTCAAGGCGGACTCGCCGGAGGGGCGCGACACCATCAACCACTCCGCCGAGCACGTGCTCGCCCTCGCCGTCTGCAAGCTCTTCCCGGGCGCGAAGGTGACGATGGGTCCAAAGACCCATGAGGACGGCTTCCACTACGACTTCGACATCGGCCGCTCCTTCGGCCCCGACGATCTCGAGAAGATCGAGGCCGAGATGCAGAAGATCGTCGACGGCAAGACGCCGTTCTCGATGGTCGAGGTGACCAAGGACGAGGCCGTCGCCCTCTTCGACAAGCACGGCCAGAACAACGAGTACAAGGCCGAGATCCTCGGCTGGATCCCCGACGGCGAGCGCATCACGCTCTACACAAACGGCGACTTCGTCGACCTCTGCCGCGGTCCGCACCTGCCGCATACGGGCTTCATCAAGGGCCTCAAGGTGATGGCGGCGTCGGCGGCCTACTGGCGTGGTGACTCCACGAAGCAGTCGCTACAGCGCGTGAAGGGCATCGCGTTTCCGAAGAAGGACGAGCTGCAGAAGCACCTCGCCTGTCTCGACGAGGCGAAGAAGCGCGACCACCGTCGCCTCGGCAAGGAGCTGGAGCTCTTCGTCGTCTCCGAGCGCTACGACGACCACGACTACCCCGCCGACGGCGTCCTCGAGATCTTCGTCGAGATCCGCACGAGCGCCGAGCTCGCCGGCAAGAACGTCGACCAGTGGCTCGTGCTCGGCGTCGTCGAGCGCATCCGCGCCATCGCCGGCAACCGCAAGATCGAGCTGAAGCGCCCCGAGATCAAGGTCGACGCCGAGCTCACCGGCAAGCAGGTCGCCCTCGAGGTCTTCGTTGTCGGTCACCTCACGCCCGAGCACCGTGGCCTCGTCGAGAAGCTCGGCGATGACGCGACCTTCATCGTCCGCGCGAAGGCATCGGAACCCGACGTCGAGGTCGCCGTCGCCACGCGCTTCGATACGAACATCACCGAGGAGATCGGTCCCGGACTCGTGATGTGGCTGCCGAAGGGTGGTCGCCTGCGCACCATCATCGAGCAGTTCTGGCGCGAGCTGCACCTCGCCGGCGGCTACGACATCGTCTACTCGCCGCACATCGCCAAGACCGACCTCTGGAAGGTCTCGGGCCACTGGAACTTCTACCGCGACGGCATGTTTTCGCCGATGTCCATCGACGGCCACGACTACGTGTGCAAGCCGATGAACTGCCCGTTCCATTGCCTGATGGTGAAGAGCCGCAGCCGCAGCTACCGCGAGTTCCCGCTGCGTCTTGCCGAGCTGGGCACCGTCTACCGCTACGAGCTCGCCGGCGTGATGCACGGCCTCATGCGCGTGCGTGGCTTCACGCAGGACGACGCCCACCTCTTCTGCCGCTGGGACCAGGTCGACCAAGAGATCGACAACGTCCTCGACTTCATCCTGACGATGCTGCGCACCTTCGGCTTCTCCGAGTTCGAGGTGAACCTCTCGACGCGGCCGGAGAAGTACGTCGGCAAGCTGGAGGACTGGCAGAAGGCCGAGGCAACCCTCGAGGCCGCCATCAAGCGCCACAACCTGCCGTACCAGGTCGACGTCGGCGGCGGCGCCTTCTATGGGCCCAAGATCGACATCAAGCTCGTCGATGCGCTGGAGCGTCGCTGGCAGTGCTCGACGCTGCAGTACGACTTCAACAACCCGCAGCGCTTCTCGTTGGAGTTCGTGAACACGAAGGGCGAGCGCGAGCAGCCGGTCATGCTGCACCGCGCGCTGCTGGGTTCCATTGAGCGCTTCATCGGCATCCTCATCGAGCACTACGCCGGCGCGTTCCCGGCGTGGCTGTCGCCGGAACAGGTGCGGATCGTGACGGTCTCGGATCGCCACAACGAGCACGCCCAGAAGCTCGTGCAGTCGCTCACCGAGGCCGGCCTGCGCGCCACCTTCGCCGAGTCGTCGGAGAAGCTTGGCGCCAAGATCCGCCAGGCCCAGCTCGAGAAGGTGCCGCTCATGCTCGTCGTCGGCGACAAGGAGGTCGAGCAGGGCGGCGCGACGGTGCGCCTGCGCGACGGCAGCGACAAGGGCTTCATGGACCTCGCGGCCCTCGTGCCCTTCCTGAAGTCCGAGTGCGCGCTGCCGGTCGTGAAGCGCAACGGCACCTGAGCCCCTGATCGACTTCGCCCACACGATGACGGCGGCCGCGAGGCCGCCGTCGTCGTTGCGGCGGTCTCATCCGACCCGGAAGGCGTCCTTGATGTGGGTGACGCCGCCGTCGTCGTTGACGGCGACCACATCGAAGCGGATGAATCGCCGGTTGAGCAGGGGCCCGAGCCAGCGCGCAGCGGCGCGGGCGACCCGGCGCTGCTTGGCGGGCGTGACGCTCTCGAGGGCGTCGACGGTGCGAACGCGGGCGCGGACCTCGACGAAGACGACGACGTCGCCGTCTTCGCAGATCACGTCGAGCTCATCGCGGCCGACCTGCACGTTGCGGCCGACGACGACGTAGCCGAGCCCGGCAAGGAAGGCCGCGGCCCGGGCTTCGCCGGCGTCGCCGGTCTGCTGCTTCGGGGTGCGCTGTCCGGCCATGTCAGTCGCCGGCGCCGTCGCGGGCCTCGATGGCGGCCTTCACGGGGGCGAACGAGCGGCGGTGCAGCGGGCAGGGCCCGTGCTCGGCGAGGGCCTTGAGGTGGGCAGGCGTCGGGTAGCCCTTGTGGACGTCGAAGCCGTAGGCGGGCCAGGCGGCGTGCTCCAGCACCATGCGCCGGTCGCGGGTCACCTTGGCGAGGATCGACGCCGCCATGATGGGGCGCGACAGGCTGTCGCCCTTCACGAGCGTCCGCTGCTGGACCCGCGGCGGCAGCGGCGCCTTCTGGTTGCCGTCGAGGAGGGCGCCAGCGATGGGGCGGCCGAGGCGGGCCTCGCAGGCCACGAGGGCGTCGGCCATGGCCTGCAGCGACGCCCGCAGGATGTTGCTCCCGTCGATGGCGGCGGCCTCGGCGACCGCGACGCCCCAGCCAAGGGCGTGGGCCTCGATGAGCGGGAACAGCGCCTCGCGGGTGGCCTCGTCGAGCTTCTTGGAGTCGTCGAGGGCCCGCAGGGGCTCGGGCAGGGGATCGGGCAAAACCACACAGGCGGCGACGACGGGGCCAGCAAGCGGACCTCGTCCCGCTTCATCGAGTCCAGCGACCGGTCCGTCGAGGTCACGGGCCCAGGCGACGGCGGGGTCGCCGGCGGGCAGATCGAAGAGCACGGGCTGGGCGTGGGGGCGGCGACGGGCCATGGGTCCACGTAGCGCAACGCTCACGGGCTTCGCAGGGGTTCCGGCGGCGGCCACGAACTTGCGGACGTCGGCCTCGACGGTACGCTGCCCCCGTCCTCCACTGCTTGTGCTTTCCGCGCCGACTGCTAGACGCGACCCCCGACCTCACGACCGACGCGCCTCCGCCGACGACTGATCACCGTCCGCGAGTCCACCAGCGTGCTGCCACGCCGGTGACGACCCCGAAGAAGAGAACCGATGGCCATCACCGCCAAGACGCCCTCGAAAGCCCCCGCGAAGCCAGCCGCGAAGGCGCCGCCCCCGCCGCCGGCGAAGCCGACGAAGCCGGTGGCGTCGGCGAAGCCGGCCGCTCGCGGTCCGGCCCCGGCGATGCCTGCCCTCGATTTCGTCGTGCCCGACACCAGCCGTTCCCGCCCGACCCGTCGGCGTGGTGGCAGCGAGAGCGCGGGCGGCGCCGGCGCCCCGGCGCCCCGACGTGCGGCCTCGGCGAAGAAGCCCGACAAGCAGGAGCCCGTCGTCCGCGCGCCCTCGCGCCCCGTCGCCGAGCGCAAGGAGGTCAAGCGCCTCATCCTGCGCGGCAAGGACAAGGGCTTCGTCACCTTCGACGAGATCAACGAGTCGCTGCCGCCCGACGTCACGACGCTCATCCAGCTCGAAGACACCATCGCCCTCCTCGCCGAGAACGAGGTCGAGGTCGTCGACGACGCGATGAAGATCGCCGAGGGCACGGCCACGCCGCAGAAGGGCCAGCTCGTCGAGAACGCCGAGACGACCGAAGAGGTCGACTACGCAGAGATGTCGCGCGGCAACGACCCGGTGCGCATGTACCTGCGCAAGATGGGCTCGGTCTCGCTGCTCACCCGCGACGGCGAGGTCGAGATCGCGAAGCGTATCGAGGAAGGCGAACTCGAGGTCCTCGACGCCGTCCTCGCGACGCCGATCTGCCTCGCCGAGATCCTCGACCTCGGCGACCGCCTCCGCAAGGGCAAGATCCGCGTCAAGGAGATCGTCAAGGAGAACGAGTCCGGCGAAGACGGCCAGACCCTCGAGTTCGACGAGCCCAAGGTCACCGAGCGCGCGCTCAAGATCGTCGGCACCCTGCAGCGCCTCAAGAAGGACCAGGAATCCGCCGTCGAGGAACTCAACGAGCCGAAGCTGTCGGCGAAGCGCCAGGCTGAGCTGCAGCAGCAGAAGACCGACCTCGGCAACGAGATCGTCACCGAGCTGCGCGACCTCAAGATCAACAAGCGCCAGATCGACCGTATCGTCCAGCGCATCAAGGTCCTCGTCCGCCGCGTGAACAAGGCGGAGTTCGAGGTCCAGGCCATCGAGCGTCAGGCCGCCGCCGACATCGTCGTCGTCCGCGCTGAGCTGAAGAAAGCGCGCGAGGATGAGGCCCTGCTGATCCGCCTCACGAAGAAGTGGGGCGCCAATGTCGATGCCCTCCTCGAGTGGGACCGCACCATTGCGATGGCCATCAACCGTGTGAAGCGCGTGCAGGAAGAGGCCCAGATGGACCTCGAGACCCTGCGCGAGGCCTACCGTCGCATCCAGAAGGGTGAGCGCACCGCCGAGCGCGCGAAGGCCGAGCTCGTCGAGGCCAACCTCCGCCTCGTGGTGTCGATCGCCAAGAAGTACACGAACCGCGGTCTGCAGTTCCTCGACCTCATCCAGGAGGGGAACATCGGCCTGATGAAGGCCGTCGACAAGTTCGAGTACAAGCGCGGCTACAAGTTCTCGACGTACGCGACGTGGTGGATTCGTCAGGCCATCACCCGCGCGATCGCCGACCAGGCGCGGACCATCCGCATCCCGGTCCACATGATCGAGACCATCAACAAGCTCGTGCGCACGAGCCGCTACCTCGTGCAGGAACTCGGTCGCGAGCCGACCCCCGAGGAGATCGCCGAGAAGATGGAGCTGCCGATCGACAAGGTCCGCAAGGTCCTCAAGATCGCCAAGGAGCCCATCTCGCTCGAGACCCCGATCGGCGAGGACGAGGACAGCTCGCTGGGCGACTTCATCGAGGACAAGGGCGCGACCAACCCGTCGCACGCCGTCATCTCGATGAACCTGTCGGAGCAGACCCGCAAGGTGCTCGCCACGCTGACGCCGCGCGAGGAGAAGGTCCTGCGCATGCGTTTCGGCATCGGCGAGAAGTCCGACCACACCCTCGAGGAGGTCGGTCAGGACTTCGAGGTGACCCGCGAGCGCATCCGCCAAATCGAGGCCAAGGCGCTGCGCAAGCTGCGTCACCCGTCGCGGGCGAAGAAGCTGCAGGCCTTCGTGGACACCCAGCAGTGACGACCTGACGCCGCTCGCGGTCCTGAGACGGCGCCCCCGGGCGCCGTCTTTCGGTCCGACCGGATGGCCGATCGGCCCGTGTTGCCGGTGTCGTCGTCGTAGGGCACACCTCTGGCGTCATGGCCGAAGTCGACGCCCCGCCTGGACCCCCTGCCGCGCGCCCCTGGTGGTCGGCCTTGATGCGCCGACCGATGCATTTTGTGCTCGACGGGGCACTCCTGCTGGTCGTGTTCGCGTTTGCCTACGCGTTGCGGTTCGAGTTCCGCGTGCCTCAGGTGTGGGTCGACCGCGCCCTCATCCAGGCGCCGGTCTTCGTCGGGCTGCAGATCGCCGCGCTCGCGGCGTCCGGCGTCTACGCCTACATCTGGCGCTATGTCGGCCTCGCCGAGCTGCGGGGCTTCGCCCGCGGCATCCTCATCTCGCTCATGCCCATCGCGGCGCTGCGGCTGCTGCGGGTCGCCCCGCTCGATGCGCCGACGAGCGTGATCATCATCGATGGCATCCTCGCCCTTGTCGGCGTCGTCGGCCTGCGCGTGGTCCGCCGCGTCGTCTACGAGCGCTTCGAGAAGGCCGCCGGCGCGCCGCGACGGAAGAAGGCCATCCTGCTGCTCGGGGCCGGTCGCGCCGGTGTGCTCGCTGCCCGCGAGATCGGCGCCCGCGGCGACGGCGAACTCGAGATCAAGGGTTTCGTCGACGACGACGAGCAGAAGGTCGGCTCCGTCATCCACGGTGTGAAGGTGCTGGGCACCACGCGGGACCTCGCCCGCCTCGTGCACGAGCACCACATCGACCACATCGTGATCACCATCGCCAGGGCCACCCGCCCCGAGATGCGCCGCATCCTCGACGTCTGCGAAAGCGTGCCGGTGAAGGCCCGCGTCATCCCAGGGCTGCTGGAGCTGCTGCAGGGCAACGTCGCCGTCAGCCACATCCGCAACGTCGAGATCGAAGACCTGCTCGGGCGCGAGCCGGTGCAACTCGACATGGAACTCGTCGGCCGCTTCCTGACCCAGCGCGTTGTCGTCGTCACTGGCGCCGGCGGCTCGATCGGCTCCGAGCTGTGCCGTCAGATCTGCCGCTTCGGGCCGGAGCGGCTGCTGCTCGTCGAGCAGGCCGAGGGCGCCCTCTTCGACATCGATCGCGAGCTGCGGGCGAAGTTCCCCGCGGTCGACGTCGTCCCCGTCATCGCCGACGTCACCGACCGCGAGCGCATCGACCGACTGTTCTCGAAGGAGCGCCCCGACGTCGTGCTGCACGCCGCCGCCCACAAGCACGTGCCGATGATGGAGAAGAACCCCGGCGAGGCCGTGAAGAACAACGTCGTCGGCACCCGCACCGTCGCCGAGGCCGCCGGCCGCCACGCCGTCGCCGCCTTCGTGCTGATCTCGACGGACAAGGCCGTGAACCCGACGTCGGTGATGGGCGCCACCAAGCGCCTCGCCGAGCTGTCGATCCAGGCGCTGCAGCGCCGCTTCCACGACACCCGCTTCGTCGCCGTCCGCTTCGGCAATGTGCTCGGCTCGGCCGGCAGCGTCATCCCGATCTTCCGCGAGCAGATCCTCAAGGGCGGGCCCGTCACCGTCACCCACCCCGACATGATCCGCTACTTCATGACGATCCCCGAGGCCGCCCAGCTCGTCGTGCAGGCCGGCGCCATGGGGCATGGCGGCGAGATCTTCATCCTCGACATGGGGGAGCCCGTCCGCATCCTCGACCTCGCGAAGGACATGATCCGCCTCTCGGGCCTGCGGCCCGGCGAGGATATCGAGATCGCGTTCTCCGGCGTGCGCCCCGGCGAGAAGCTCTTCGAGGAGCTCGGCACCAGCAACGAGGCCGTCGAGAAGACCCGGCATCCGAAGATCTTCATCGGCCGCATCACCGGCACCGACGTCGACGTCCTCGACGCGGGCGTCGCCCGTCTGCTGCAGGCCGCCGCCGACGACGACGGCGCCCGCGTGCGCGCCGAACTCTCAACGCTCATCCCCGAGGCCCTGATCGGCAAGCACATCCCCGGCGTCACCGGCCCGAGCGCGAGCACCCTGCCGACCACGGCGCCGCCGTCACCGGCGCTGCTGACGTCGCGCTGACGTCGTCGCGCATCGTGCGCGTCGTCGGGCTACTTCACGCCGAGGAAGACCATCACCCAGATGTCGTAGAGCGCGTGGGTCCAGGCGGCGATGGCGAAGCCGCGCACCTGGAAGAGGGCAGCGAAGACGACGCCGGCGAAGAAGCGGAACGCGAACGCGCCGAGGGTGAAGGCCTCGCCCATCGAGCCGAGGTGGTGCACGCCGGAGAAGATCAGGCTCGAGGCGACGACGGCGATGACGCCGGCACCGACGCGACCCATGCCGCCGCGCTGGAGCAGGGCAAAGAGACCGCCCAGCAGGATCAGCCGGAAGGCGAGCTCCTCGTAGAGGCCGGCGCCGACGGACATCACGAGCTTGTAGATGAGGCCGGGCTCGGCGGCGGCGGCCGGGGCGTTGGCGAGGGCCGGGCCCGGCACGGCGAGCAGGGCCGACACGCCGGTCACGTCCATCATGAGGTTGACGACGCCGCCGACGAGGACGGCGTAGACGGCGCTCTCGAGGAGCATGAACGGAAAGAGCCGGGGGTGCAGCTCGCCGTTTCGGCGCAGCACAGCGACGGCGACGAGGAAGGCGACGAGGATGGCGGCGTTGAAGGCCAGGTAGCCGCTCATGTTGCCGCCAAAGACGGCGAACAGGATGCCGCTCACGAAGTCGACGCCGTTACGGACGCCGCCGGTCATGAGGATGCCCAGCTGGTAGGCGACGAAGAGGGGCAGCACCGCGACGAGGGCCGTGAGGGGCTCGCGGCTCTGGGCGAAGTAGCTCGCGCGGCTGGCGCTCCTGCTGCGGGGCATCGGTGGGCCTCCCTCGACGACGGTGTCGTCACTGTAGCGTGTCATGCGGGGACCCGCATGGGTGGCGGTGACGTCGGCGACATCCGCCTATGCAGGGCCGTTGTCGCGCGGCAGGCTGACGTCGTGAAGATCGGACCCCACGTCATCGACCCGCCCGTCCTGCTCGCGCCCATGGCCGGCGTGAGCGAGATGCCATTTCGCTGCCTGGCACTCGAACTCGGCGCTGGCCTCGCCACCACCGAGCTCGTGAGCGCGTCGGGCATCAAGTACAAGAACCGTCGGACGCGCCAGTACATGACGTTCGATCGAACGCGTGAGCGGCCCTATTCACTCCAGCTCTTTGGCGGTGACCCCGAGGTCATGGCGATCGCCGCCGAGGCGGGGGCCGAGCATGGCGCCGACATCATCGACATCAACATGGGCTGCCCGGTCCGCAAGGTGACGGGCACCGGCGCAGGGTCGGCGCTGTCGTGCGATCCGCCGCGGGCCGCTCGCATCGTCGAGGCCATGCGCAAGGCCGTCTCCGACCGCGTCCCGATCACGGCGAAGATCCGCTCCGGTTGGGACGACAAGTCCATCAATGCCGTCGAGATGGCAAAGACCCTCGAGGGCGCCGGCTGCGCGGCCCTCGCCATCCACGCCCGCACCCGCGCCGCCGGCTACAGCGGCAAAGCGGATTGGAGCGTCCTTCGCCGCGTGAAGCAGGCGGTGCAGATGCCCATCATCGGCAACGGCGACGTCGTCACCCTCAAGGACGCCCGGCGGATGATCGACGAGACCGGCGTCGACGCCGTGATGATCGGCCGCGGCGCCCTCGGCAACCCGTGGGTGTTTCGCGGCGCGAAGGACCTCGTGGACCAGGCGCCGCCGTCGCCGTCGGAGCGGGTGGCCTTCATCCTGCGGCACTTCACCGAGCACCGCGCCTTCCACGAGTCCCTCGACGACGAGGAGGCCCGCAAGCTGCTGTCGACGCCGCCGGCGCTGATGGCGACGAAGACCTTCCGGCAGCACCTCGTGTGGTACTCGCGCGGCCTGATCGGCGGCAAGGAGTTCCGCAAGGCGGTGCTGACCCTCGAAGACCCCCACGCCGTCGAGGACGCCATCGCCGCCTTCTTCGGCAACGCCATCCTCGATCGGAGCGGCGAAGACGCGGGCGCCGACGGCGAGGGCGCCGACGACGGCGTCGACTACAAGCAGGCCTTCGGCTGAAGCAGCGCCCTCCGGGCCCTCCGACAGTGGGAGGATGGGGTGTATCTGTCCGGGAACGCAGCAGAATCCGCCAGGGCCCGGCCAGCATTGTCGGGTCGTCGCCGGCGCCGCGGTGTGCTAGACCTCACGGGTACTCGGAGGCTTCGCATGCGTGTCGTCGTGTCACTCCTGTCGGTCGCGGTCCTCGCCGTCACCGGCACCGGCTGCAACCGCCGCGTCTTCGAGCAGGTCAACCCGACCTGCGACGTCACCATCGCCAACGACGTCGAGATCCCCGCCGAGAAGGCCGCCGACATCCTCATCGTCGTCGACAACTCGGGCTCGATGCAGGAGGAGCAGGACCGCCTCGCGGCCGCCTTCCTCAACGAGAGCGGCGACTGCCCCATCGGCAAGAACGAGCTGAAGGACTTCGCCCGCTGCAAGGACGACCCGACCATCCCGGTCTGCCGCTTCGCGAACCCGTCGAAGGAACTCCTTGAGCAGCCGGGCCCGGCCGGTCTCGCCGACTGCGGCTTCATCCAGGTCCTGGCGGCGTTCGAGAACGACTTCCGCATCGGCGTGATCACGACCGACGTCGGCGTCTGCGACAACCGCATCCCCGATGCGCAGGCCCAGCTCTTCTGCAACGCCAACCCGGGGTCTCCCGAGTGCGCCGGGCCCGGCGAGAACCAGTGGGGCTTCCGTCCCCAGCGCGGCTGCCTGCAGCCCAACGGCCCGCCGGGGACGGCGCTCAAAGTCATCGCCCGCCAGGACCTCCTCGACGCCGACCCCGCCAACGATGAAATCGGTGATCGCTTCATCAACACGCTGCGCAACATCCGCACCTTTGGCACCGCCGTCGAGCGCGGCCTCGACGCCGCCGAGTTCTTCCTCGACCCGGCCACCGAGCGCCCGGAGAGCTGCGCCAACGACCTCACGGACTTCGTCCGCGACGAGGCGAAGCTGATCGTCATCTTCCTCACCGATGAGGAAGACTGCAGCCGCGCCCCCGAGGCCGCCGCCTGCGCGGACGCCGGGCAGCCGGGTGGCAACACCTGCGGTGGCTGCGACAGCGAGACCGGCTGCGAGATCTTCGGCTGTGCGCCGGAGACCTCCTGCATCCCGGGTCTGTCGGAGTTCACCGGTGAGACCTGCGGCGAGTTCCGCGCGCACTTCACCGACCCGGCCCGCTCGGCCGGCCGATGCTACGACCTCGAGGGTTCGCTTACCCCGGTGAGCCACTACGTGGACTTCCTCAAGGGGCGCAAGCCCAACGCCAGCGACGTCACCGTCGCGGTCATCGCCGGTGGTCTCCCCGACGCCGAGGGCAATATTGCCGCGGCCGGCTGCACCTTCGACCCCGCCAACGGCCAGCAGCCGGTGGGTGGCTGCTTTGAGTCCAAGGGCACCTCCAACAGCTGTACTCCCGACGAGAACTGCTGCTTCGCCGATCCGGGCGGCCGCTACTTCGAGCTCGCCGAGGGCCTCGGCGGCCTGAAGGACACCATCTGCGTCGACAGCTTCGGCCAGACCATGATCAAGATCGCGGTCTTCATCGCCGACGTCGACAAGGTCGTCCTCGCCGAGCCGCCGGCGGACCCGGCCCTCGTCTTCGTCGAGAAGGCCCCCGCCGGCACGCAGGACTTCGCCCTCATCGGTCGCCTCACGGGCACCGCCTGCGACAACCGCGACGGCTGGGTCCTCGAGGACGACGGCGTGACCGTGCGCTTCTGCGGCGACGCCCGCCCCGGCCCGGGCGAGCAGCTGCGCGTCCGCGCCAAGGGCGACGGCGCCACCAGCGACGCCCCCGACGCCTGCGTCAACCGCGGCGAGTGAGCGCGTCGACGTGGACGGCAACACCATCCGTTTGATCGTCGTGGCGTCCATCGCCACGGCGTTCGTCTTGTGGGTGGTGGCAAGTGCGATCTGGCGGGTGAGCGGGGTCTGGGAGCGCGAGCTCACGCCCGCCGAACGCGAAGCCGGCGCGCTGCCGGAGCAGATCGTGCTCGCCCAGCTCGGCCCCCTCGTCACCGGTCGCCGCGACGTCGTCGGCGGTCACCAGGAGCTGACCGGGCTCGTGTTCGGGCCCGTCGTGCGCCTCAACCGCCGCGACCACGGCATGCGGTCGCTGACCGGCATGGGCTTCCCCGAGCCGGTGGCGAAGAAGCTCGACGGCGAGATCATGGCCCGGCTGGAGCTGAAGCTCCGCGGCGGCGTCCTGCTCGAAGGCACGTTTGCGCCGCAGAAGATCGAGTTCACCCACCAGCCGCCGAAGATCACGCGGGCCTACTTCCTGCCGCCCCAACGTCGCCGCTACCGCCGCGTCGACGCCGAGGTCGTGCCGGTCGAGGAGCCTGCGGCGGGCTGAGCGACGCCGGGTGTCCGCGCTTGCGCAACCCGACACAGGCCTGTGCTAGCGTCCCAGCGCCGTCGACAAGGCGGCCGTCCGATCGCGCGATCGGGCGGTATGTCCCGCGGAAGATCCCGCCTGGAGCCCCATGATCGAAGCCATCAAAGAGCACCCGATCATCATGCTGGCGGTGCTGTCGCTCGTCGTGGTCATCCTGATCACGATCGAGCGCTTCATCACCCTCTACATCACGTATCGGTTGCGGGTGCCGCCGTTCAAGAAGGCCCTCGAGCAGGCCCTCGGCGAGATGGACCTCAACAAGGCCCTGCGAATCGCGTCGATCAGCCCGAAGCATCCGGTCTGCGCGGTCGCCCGTGCCGGCCTCATGAAGGCCAACGCCGGCGACAAGGACCTCGTGCGGGCGATGGAATCTGCGCAGCTCGAGGCGATGCCGAAGCTCACCGGTCTGACGTCGTTCCTCGCGATGCTCGGCAACCTCGGTACCCTCATCGGCCTCATCGGTACGGTTTTCGGCATGATCGAGGCCTTCGCCGGCCTTGGCGTCAGCGACTCCGGACAGAAGCAGGAGATCCTCGCCCGCGGTATCTCCGTCGCCATGAACGCGACGGCGATGGGTCTCATCGTCGCCATCCCCGGTTCGTTCTTCGCGACGCTGTTCTCGCACCGCCAGGAGCGGCTCCTCGACCAGATGGAGGAGATCTCGCTCACCATCGCCACCCACATCAGCCAGGCCGCCCGCGAGGCAAAGCTGCGGCAGCAGGGCCAGCGCTGAGCGCCACCCATGGTTCGTCGTCGTCACCACGAAGAGAGTGAAGTGGACCTCGCGGCCCTCGTGGACGTGCTGGCCAACATGCTCTTCTTCCTGCTGGCGACGGTGACGTTCCTGCAGCTCAAGACGCTGAACGCCGCGGTGCCGGCGCTGTCGACGGGTGAGGTCTCGACGGGCAAGGGCGTCGACGTCAGCTTCGAGGTCCGCCGATCGGGCTTCATCGTGAAGGCCTCGGGGGAGCCGGCCGACAAGAACGTGCCGTTTTCGCCCGTCGACGAGCGCATCCCGCGCAAGAGCGACGGCACGCTCGACATCGAGGCCCTCAGCAAGAAGCTCTGGGAGATCAAGAAGGTCGCCCCCGAGGTGAAGAACATCATGATCTTCCCGGAGCAGGGCATCCTGTTCGAGGAGATCGTGCAGGCGATGGACGCCAGCCGCGAGATGCCGTCGTCGTCGGACCCGTCGAAGAAGGTCCCGCTCTTCTCGCGCCCCGTGCTCTCGGAGCTCATCACCGAGGATGAGCCCGCGCCCGCCGAGGGCGCCGCACCCACCGACCCGGCCGCTCCCGCGCCGCCGCCGGAGACCCCCTGATGTCCGACGACGAGCTGCCAAAGAAGAAGAAGCGCCGTCGTGGGGTGAGGCTCATCCCGCTGAACCTCGCGCCCCTCATCGACATCAACGCCAACCTGCTCTTCTTCCTGATCATCGCGAATTCGGTGCAGGAAGACCGCCTCCAGGCCGCGCAGGAGATCGAGCTGCCGCGCTCGACGGCGCAGGCCGCCGAGGCCGGCGACCTCATCTCGATCGTGATCAGCCAGAAGCGCATCACGGTGAACGAGCGCGAGATCCTGCCCCTGCAGGAGGGTGGCCTCGACCCGAAGGCCCTCGACGCCAAGCGTGATTCGCGGATCGTGCCGCTCTACACATTCATGCAGGACCGCTTCAAGGACCTCGTGGCGAAGGGCGCGCAGCCGGGAGCCGCCGGCGACGAGAGCAAGATCCCCGTCGTCTTCCTGCAGGTCGACAAGGGCGTGCCCTACGCGACGCTGTCGAAGGTGATGCGGACCTGCGGCGAGAGCGGCTTCACGCGCTTCCGTATGGCCGCCAAGAGCTGACGCTCACGACGACGACGACGAAGAAGAAGACGAAGAAGAAGTCGTCGTCGCCGGTCGCAGCAACATCACCACGCCGACGAGCGTCACGAGGCTGCCGACGAGGGTCTGGGGGCCGGCGGCCTCGCCGAGCACGATGAGGGCGAGCGCCGACGCGATCACCGGCTCGAGGAGGATCGAGCCCGACACCACGGCCGCCGGCAGGTGTCGCAGCGCCGCGTTCAGTGCGGTGTGCCCGATGACCTGCGGCCCGAGCGCGAGGGCCAGCAGCCACAGCGCCGACGTCGACGACGGCGGCCACACCGGCGCCCCGGCCACCAGGACGGCCGGCAGCGTCACGAGCGCTGCCGTCGACGTGATCACGGCGGCGGTGGCGAGGACGTCGCTCTGCTGGCCGCGCAGGGCGAGGACATAGGCCGCGATGGCGACGGCGCCGGCGAGGGCGAGGGCGTTGCCGACGATGGGCTGTGCCCCGGGGCGCACCGTGGCGCCGCCGTCGGTGGCGATGACGACGGCGCCGGCAAGCGCGATACCGATGCCGGCGGCGACTGGCAGCGAGACCCGCTCCCGCAGCAGGACGGCGCCGCCGACGGCGACGAACACCGGCTGCAGGCAGACGAGCACGACGCTCGCCGTCACCGTCGTCAACGACAACGACCCGATCCACAGCGCGAAGTGCGCGGCGAGCAGGACACCGGCGACGACGGCGCGGACGGCGTCGCGGCCCCGCGGAAACGGCCGCCCCCGCACCCGCGCCGCCACAACGAGGACGACGGCGCCGAGCCCGAGGCGCACGAGGCAGGCCGTGAGGGGATGGGCGTCGGCGAGGCGCACGAGCACGGCGGCGGCGCCCACCGAGAGCACGCCAATGGCGAGAAAAAGGAAAGCGCGGACCGGTGGTCCGCGCTGCCCTTCGTAGTCCAGGGGCGTCGTCGTCGTCGTCGTCGTCGACGTGGAAGTCACAGGGCGCCCTTCAGGTGGGCGGCAGGATGCGGATCGACGCCAGCGTGCTGCCGAGGACGCCGTTGTGCTCGATGATCAGGTTGAAGCCGTCGTTGCCGTTGGCGTCGTTGGCGGAGTTGGCGTAGTCGAGCGTCAGCGTCGTCGACGCGCCGGGGGCCAACGACGTCGTGGCGGGGGCGCCGATGGTCCAGTCGTCGGCGATGGTGGCCGGCGTGTCCGACGACGCGGCGATCGCGCCGAGCGTCAGCGTGGCCGTGCCGGTGTTGGTGAGGGTCAGCGTCGTGCTGCCGGTCCAGGTGCCGACGTCGGCGGCGTCGCCGGAGGCCTGCACGCACAGGTCGACGCCGCAGGGCGTGGGCGACGTGACGTCGAGGATGCCGATGTTGCCGCCGGCAATGCCGACCTTGAAGACCTTGTTGTTCTTGATGTTGCTCTTCAAGAGCAGCTGGGCCGTCGATGGGATGGCCGGCGTGGCCGACGACGGCGACCACTCGATCTCGATGGTGCGCTCGTCGTCGCCGCCGACGGCGGCGTCGGTGGGCGACAGCACGAAGCCCTTGCCGTCGCGGCTGCCGTCGGTCTTGAAGACCGCGCAGCGGAGCGTGCCCTCGTGGGTCACGTCGGCGTCGGCGCCGGTGCAGAGGCCGTCGCAGGTGTCGTCGCCGTCGACGTCGATGCAGCTCTCGTTGACGCTGGCGTTGTCGGTGCCGGTGTTCTGCACGAGCACGCTCTCGGTGCCGACGCTGCCCTCGGGGACGTCGCCGAAGACGACGATCTCGGGGTTGGTGATGATGTTGGTGTCGGCGCCCTGACCCGACAGGGCGACCTCGATGAGGCTGCCCTCGGCGCCGTCGGTGAGGATCTGCAGCGTGCCGACGGCGGCGCCGATCGCGGTGGGGGCGAAGCGCACGTCGACGAGGAGCTTGTTGTCGGCGCCCGTGGGCTCGCCGCAGTCGCCCGAGCGGCCCGGCGGGATGACCTGCGGCGGCGTGAGGACCTGGCTGCCACGGCGGACGGAGACGACGGCGAAGTCGCCGCTGCCGCTGACGACGGCGCCCTGCAGGCTGAGGTCCTTGTTTCCGTCGTTGATGACCTCGACGGTGAGGTTCACGCCGGCGCGGGTCTCGATGGGGTCGATGGGGTTGCCGATCGGCACCGCGCCGAAGTCGAGCTGGGTGCAGGGGGTGACGCTGGCGCCGTCTTCGCCTGCACAGGCGGCCTTCGCGAGACCGACGGCCTCGCCGGTGACGAAAGCGGTGACGGTGGCGCGCAGGAAGCCGTCGGCGTCGGCGTCGTTGGTCTGCAGCTCGACGCCGGTGCCCTCACGCTCACCGACGGCGTCGCCGGCGACGTACTGGACGTCGAGGTCCTCGCTGGCGCCAAGGCGGACGAGGGACGGCACGCGCAGGATGGTGAAGTCGCCGTCGGTGTCGATCAGGCGCGCGGAGTTGGCGACGACGGAGAGGTCGGCGTTGCCGCTGTTCTTCAGTACAAACTTCGCCGTGCAGGTGGCGCCGCTCGTCACGGGCCCGAGGTCGAGGACGGCCGGCGCGAGCTCGCCCTGGGGCAGGAACGCGTTGACGTCTTCACAGAAGGGGCAGGCGGGCAGGACGCCGAGGGCGAAAACAGTGGCGATAACGCGATGTGTCAGGCGGGACATGGGCCGACCTCCGATGGCAACGCCGGGGTGGTAGCGCCTCCCGCTGGCGTTGGCGACCCCATCCTGCGCGCTTGGCGGTGCCCGGAACGCATGGTAGCGCCACCGACGTCATGGACGGCCATCGCCGTCGACAGGAGTCGCCAATGCGTCGCGCGAAGATCGTCTGCACCCTGGGCCCCAGCAGCGAGAGCCAGACGGCCATCGAGGAGCTGATCCGCACCGGCCTCGACGTCGCCCGCCTGAATTTCTCGCACGGCGATCACGACTTCCACCGCGCCCTCGTCAACCGCGTGCGCGCCGCCGCTGGCGCTGTCGGCAAGCCCGTCGCGATCATGCAGGACCTGCAGGGTCCGAAGATCCGCTGCCTGAAGATGGAGGGCAACGGCGTGATGCTCGAGGAGGGCAAGGAGACGATCATCACGATCGACGACATCCTTGGCACCGCCGAGCGCTTCGGCACCCTCTACAAGTCGCTGCCCCGCGACGTGAAGCCCGGTGAACTCATCCTGCTGGACGACGGCAATATGACCCTTGAGGTCTTGTCGAAGGATGAGCGCGATGTGCGCTGCCGCGTCATCCACGGCGGCCTCCTCAAGGACAAGAAGGGCATCAACCTGCCGAACTCCGACGTGTCGGCGCCGTCGATGACCGAGAAGGACATCCGCGACGCCCACTTCGGCGCCGAGGTCGGCGTCGACGCCGTCGCGCTGTCGTTTGTCCGCACCCGCGCTGACGTGCGCATGCTCCGCCGCGAACTCGCCCACGCGAAGAGCCGTCCCCTCGTCATTGCCAAGCTCGAGAAGCCCCAGGCCATCGAGGAGATCGAGGGCATCCTCGAGGAATCCGACGGCGTGATGGTCGCTCGCGGCGACCTCGGCGTCGAGATGCCCACCGAGCAGGTGCCGACACTGCAGAAGATGATCGTCGAGGAGGCCAACCGCCGCGGCAAGATCGTCATCGTCGCCACGCAGATGCTCGAGAGCATGATCACGAACCCGCGGCCGACGCGCGCCGAGGCTTCCGACGTCGCCAACGCCGTCCTCGACGGCGCCGACGCGGTGATGCTGTCGGCCGAGACGGCGAGCGGCCGCCACCCGGCCCGCGTCGTCGAGATCATGTCGAAGATCGTCGCCGAAGCCGAGCGCAGCCCCCGCGCCCGCTACAACCGTCTCGACTTCCTGCTCGCCACCGAGGCCCAGGACTTCCAGAACGCCGTGGCCCAGGCGGCGGTCCGCGCCGCCAAGGAACTCTCGGCGAAGGCGATCGTCTGTTACTCGACGTCGGGAAACACCGCCCGCCTCGTCTCCGACTACCGCTCCACCGCGCCCGTCCTCGCGCTGGTGCCGTCGGCGGTCGAGCAGCGTCGGCTGGCGTTTGCCTGGGGCATCAACTCCGAGGTCATCGAGCCCCCGTCGAACTCCGAGGAGCTGTTTGCGACGATGGACCGGATCCTCGTCCGCCAGGGCCTCGCCCAGGACGGCGACACCGTCGTCGTCGTCACCAAGCTGCCGCTGTCGTCGAAGCAGCGCAGCAACACGATGCACCTGCACGTCGTGGGCTCCGGGGTCCGCTGATCTCTTCTTCTTTGCGCGAGGGACGAATGCCTGTCACAGCTGCGATGACGCCGACGGACAACGCCGCCGCCCTCGTCCACGATGAGCTCATCGAGTGGGTCCGCCGCAGCGTCGTCGGTCGTGACGCCGTCATCCGCACGCCCAATGGGCCGGTGCCGAAGCGCTACTTCGACTACACCGCCTCGGGACTGCCATTTGCGCCCATCGAGGACACGATCCGTGAGCAGGTGTTGCCCTTCATGGCCAACACCCACACCGAGGCGAGCGCCACCGGCGGCTACATGACGGGCCTCTACGAGGCGGCCCATGAAGCTGCCCGTCGCCACGTCGGCGCCGGCGACGACGACGTCGTCATCTTTACGGGCTCTGGGGCCACCGGCGCCATCAACAAGCTCGTGCGCTGCATTGGCATCCTCGTGCCCGAGCCCATCGATCGCGTCCTGCACCTGAAGAAGCAGATCCGTGCCGAGGACCGACCCCTCGTCGTCATCTCGCGCATGGAACACCACAGCAACGATCTGCCGTGGCGCGAAAGCATCGCCGACGTCGTCATGGTGGGGTTCGATGCCCACGGTCGCGTGTCGGCGGCCGAACTCGACAACGTCCTGTCCGACCCGAAGCACAAGAACCGCCCGCTGAAGATCGGCTCCTTCAGCGCGGCCTCGAACGTCACCGGCATCATCAACGACGCCGACGCCCTCGCCCGCGTGATGCATGCCCACGGCGGCTACGCCTGCTTCGACTACGCCGCCGCCGCGCCTTACCTGCCCATCGTGATGCGCGGCAGTGATCCCGCAACCCGCAAGGACGCCGTCTTCATAAGCGTCCACAAGTACCTCGGCGGCCCCCAGGCGCCCGGCCTCCTCGTTGCGAACCGTCGCCTGTTCCGCAGCCGCGTCCCCGTCGAGCCGGGTGGTGGCACGGTGGTCTACACGTCGCCGTGGGACTGGAAGTACACGAGCGATCTCACGAGCCGGGAGGAGGGCGGCACGCCCGACATCGTCGGCGTCATCCGCGCCCACCTCGCCTTCCAGCTCAAGGAGCTGATCGGTCCCGAGCGCATCCGCGCGCTGGAGGCCCATTGGGTGCGGCAGGCCATCGCCCGCTGGCGTCACCACCCGAAGCTGCACATCCTCGGCGACCTCGATGCCGAGCGCCTCGGCATCGTCAGCCTCGTCATCGACGAGGGCAAGCTCCATCACAATCTCGCAGCACGCATGTTGTCGGACCGCTTCGGCATCCAGACCCGCGGCGGCTGCATGTGCGCGGGCAGCTACGGACACGAGCTGCTCGGCATCTCCGAGGCCCGCAGCTTCGAGATCCGCTGTGCGCTCGATCAGGGCGCCGAGGCCGAGAAGCCCGGTTGGGTGCGGATCAGCTTCTCGCCGGCCACCGACGAGGAGGAGTTCGCGTTGCTCCTCGACGCGATCGAACAGCTCGCCGAGCACTGGCAGGACTGGAAGCACGACTACGTGCTCAATGAGGGCACGGCCACGTGGCGGCACCTGCGCGATCGCGAGGAGCACCGCACCCTGCGCCTCGCCGCGCCTGCGCGCTGACGACGACGTCAGCGCCGCCGCGCGATCAGGCCGCGGCAGGTCCATATCTCGACATGGCGGCGGCCGTGCACCCGCGGCCAGCGCAGTCCGTCGACCACGTTGTCGATGCGGAAGCCCGCGGCCTCCACACGAGCGTCGATGTCGTCGCCGCCGTCGAGCTCTGGCCCCGGGGTCGTCAGGGCCAGCGTGCCGCCACGCCGGAGTGCGCGGTGGATGCCCGCCAACATCGCGTCGGCGTCGTCGACGACGTCGACGACGTTCTCGGCGACGATGACATCGGCGGCGCCGTCGCCGATGGGCAGGGCGCAGGCGTCGGCGACGACGCCGAGCGCGCGCGGACCACCCGCCCGTCGCGCCAGCAGGACCGAGCGCAGCGAGAGATCGGCGACGACGAGCCGCTTCTTCGCCCGAGGGGCGAGCAGCGCCGACAGGCCGCCGGCGCCCGGGCCCAGCTCGACGATGGTGTCGCCGGCGGGGATGTGGCGGGCGAGGAAGGCGAGCGGGGTGTCGCCGTCGTCGAGCAGGTCCTGCAGGTCCGCGTCGACGAGGTGCGGCGGCGGCGCGTCGCGGGCCTCCTCGGGCGTGAAGTCATCGACAAATGGCGCCCCGGCCTGGCGGGCGTCGCCCACCACGGCGTCGACGGCAGCGACGACGGCACCCACGTCGCCCCCGAGCGTCGCGACCGCGGCAATCACGGCGTCGCGGTGGCGGGCGCACCACGTCACCGGATCGGGCAGCAGCACCGGCACGCCGTCGACGACGAGGATGGTGTCTCCGCCGGCGCGGGCGGCGCCGGTCTGGCGGCCCCGCAGGCGCGACAGCGGCGCGCGGGTCAGCGGGTGCACGAGCATCAGGGGCCTCCGTCGACGACGACGCCGCGGGCGATGCCGCAGGCGCACGGCTCGCCGGGATTCTGCAGGGGAGCGGCCGGGCAGGTCGTCTGCGACAGCGGCGTCGACGCCAGACAGCGCCGCCCGTCGGTGACGTGGTCGCCGTCTTTGCGGACGAGGAAGCTCTCGACCCAGCCGAGCTGCTCCGTGTAGCGCCGGTACGGGAGGGCGTAGCGGCCGGGGGCCAGCTTCGTCGCGCCGACGGCGAGGTACGGGTCGGGCCAGGTCTGCGGCGCGAAGGGATAGGGGTCGTTGACGATCAGCCAGAGGGTGTCGTCGACGGTGCGGTAGCCGATGATGAGGGCGACGTGGGCCGACGCGGCGAAGGCCGCCGGGCGACCACCCGGATTGATGCCGGCGACGACGGGGCGGCCGCCGTCGAGTTCGCGACGCAGCTCGTCGGGGGAGAGGGCGCCGGCGTGGGCGACGAAGAGCCGCGGCACCCGCGTCCCCTGCAGCATCGAGACCCGTCTCGGGTATTCGACGAGCATGCCCATCACCGTCGTGGCGTCGCCGCCGGGGACGACGCAGCGACGGCAGTCCCGGGCGCAGGCGTCGCGCGCGGTGCCGATGGCGACGGCGCCCACGACGCCGCACTGGTAGTGCTCGTTGACGGCGGGGACGTCGAAGGCGCGAAAGACCATCTCACCGACGGCGATCCAGCACCACACATGGGTCGCCTGGGTGACGGGCGGGATCGGCAGCTCGACATCGGCGCGGACCGGCGGGGCCGCAAGGCCGGCGATGACGACGAGGAGGGCGACGACGTGGCGCATCAGGCCCCGATGCGCAGCGCGTGGACGCGCTCCCAGAGGTGGGCGACGGCGTCGAGCCGATCGAGGCCCCAGGTGACCACGAGCTGGTTCGGTCCGAGGTGGATCCGCCCCGTCGGCGGGCAGGGCAGCAGGGCCTGCAGCTCACCGGCGCAGCGCCGCAGCGTCGAGTGGCCGTCGTCGTCACAGTGGATGAGGAAGGCGTCGTCGAGGGCGGCGACACCGAGCTTCTGCTCGCGGAGCTGGGCGAGGCGGCTGCGCAGTCCCCGGCCCTGGGGGATGAGCTCGGCGTGGGCCGTCCCCGCGGGCAGGGGCGCCGTCAGGGTGATGAGGTCGTCGGGGTGGATCTCGGCGTCGGCGGGCTCGAGGGTGGCCCGGGCCTCCAGCAGGCGCAGGCGGACCGGCAGGCGGACGGCGACGCCGTCGACCGGCTCGAGCTCGAGGACCGCGCTCTGCTCGACGAGGGACTTCAGGCGGATCGGCGAGACGGGAGACATGGGGACTTCGTACCACGCCGCAGGAGTGCTAGCCCGTCGCTCATGCACGCAGCCGGAAACGACCTCGCCGCCGACGTCCTCGACGCCTTCGCCGCCCGCCTCGACGACGCCGTCGTGCAGGTCCGGGCCATCCCGAAGCTCACCGCCGAGCAGCCGTTCTCGCTCGCCGACGCCTACCGCATCCAGCGGGCCGGCATCGCCCTGCGCCGGCTGCGGGGCGACACCCTCGTCGGCCTCAAGATGGGGCTCACGTCGCGGGCGAAGATGCAGCAGATGGGCGTCGAGGTCCCGATCTACGGGCACCTCACCCGCAGCATGATCCTCGAGGACGGCGGCGTCGTCGAGCGCAGCGCCCACATCCACCCCCGCGTCGAGCCCGAGGTGGCCTACCTCCTTGGTCGCGACCTCGAGGGGCCGGTGACGCCGGCCCAGGCCCTGCTGGCGGTCGACGGCGTCTGCTGCGCCCTCGAACTCATCGACTCGCGCTACCAGAACTTCCAGTTCACCCTCGAGGACGTCGTCGCCGACAACGGCTCGTCGTCGCGCTTCGTGCTTGGCACCGTCGTGCGGCCCCGCGACTTCGACGCCGGCAACCTCGGCATGGTGATGGAGAAGAACGGCGTCGTCGCCGAGATCGGCTCGTCGGCCGCCATCTACGACCACCCCGCGCGCTCCCTCGCGGCGCTGGCGAACCAGCTCGCGCCCCTCGGCGAGAAGCTCAAGGCCGGCATGATCGTGATGACCGGCGGCGCGACGGCGGCCATCGCCCTCGACGCCGGCGACCACGTCCGCGTCCGAGTGGATGGCCTCGGCGCCTGCGAGTTCTCGGTCCGCTGACGTCGGTCGCACCTGGCGAAGGGGGCCGGGCCCGGCCGACCGCGGCAGCCCGTCGACGCCACCGGCGGGCTGGGGTACGGTCGGATCGTGGACACGCAGCAGGAACCGCGCGCGACGCAGTCACCGCCGCCCGACGAGCGGGAGGCCAGCAGCGGCCCCGGCCTCACGTCCTTGTCGACGCTGTCGCAGGTGCCGGTCGCCGTCGTCTCGCATACGGCGGAGCACAGCGAGGCCCTCGCCGCCCGCATCGGCGAGGAGGTCCGTGAGGCACTCACCTACCTCGGCATGCTGTCGAAGCTGTCGTGGTCGTTCTTCCGTGTCGTCGTGCGGCCGCCGCTCGGGGTGCGGGCCTTCATCGAGCAGTGCGAGGCCATCGGCACCCGCTCGATGCCGGTGGCCCTGCTCATCCTGTTCTTCGTCGGCCTCGTCTTCGCGCTCCAGTTCGGCCTCACGCTCCAGACGATGGGCGCCGTCCCCTACATCGGCAAGGTCGTGTCCCTGTCGATCATGCGCGAGCTGGGCCCGGTGTTCACGGCCCTCGTCGTCGGCGGCCGTGTCGGCGCCGGCATCGCCGCCGAGATCGGCTCGATGCGCGTCACCGAGCAGGTCGACGCGATCCGCGCCCTCGGCGCCGACCCGGTGAAGAAGCTCGTGGTCCCGCGCGTGCTGGCGGCGACGCTGATGCTGCCCTTCGTGGCCCTCTTCGCCGACATCGTCGGCATCTGCGGCGGCCTGCTCATCAGCTACGTGTCGTTCGATGTGTCGCCGACCCTTTTCTACAAGTCCGCGATCACCACCATCCAGTCGATGGACTTCATCTCGGGCTTCATCAAGCCGTACTTCTTCGGCTTCGGCATCGCGATCATCGGCTGCCACGAGGGCCTCACCTGCGGGCAGGGCACCGAGGGCGTCGGCCGCGCCACCACGCGCACCGTCGTCAACGTCAGCATCATGGTGGTGCTCGTGGACTTCTTCCTCACGAAGGTCTTCACGCTGCTGCCGCGAACGCTGTAGCCGGTCGCGCGCCCCGGCCGCGGATCGACGCGAACACATCGCCGGTGCGCGCGGTTCTCTGGTAGGATCCGCCACCGATGACGACGACTCCGCCGACGCCCACCGAGCGACCGCCCGCCACCTGCAGTGTGTGCGGCAAGACCTTCCAGCCCCGCATGAGCTACCAGCTCGAGCAGACCGCCGCAGGGCCACGGGCATATTGCTCGCTGCCGTGTCGGGCCGGCCAGACCGCCGCCGGCGCCAGCTGCAGCGTCTGCGGCAAGACCTTCACGGTGACCTACGCCTGGCAGGCCTCGCGTCAGCCCGACGGCACGACGCGCACCCTCTGCTCCGAGGCCTGCAAAGCCGCATCGTCGACGACGGCGAGCGCCCCTGCACCGGCGCCGGCGCCGGTTCCGGCCCGTCCATACCGCGTGGCGGTGCTCAACCAGAAGGGCGGCACCGGCAAGACGACGACGTCGGTGAACCTCGCCGCCGGGCTCGCCGAGCGCGGCGGTCGCGTGCTGCTCATCGACGCCGACGCCCAGGGCAACGTCGGCCATTCGCTGGGCCTCAAGGCGCAGCACACGCTCTACCACGTGCTCATGGACCAGGTGACCGTCGACGAGGCCGTCGTGCCCATCGGCAACACCTTCGACGTCCTGTGCAGCGACGACAGCCTCGCCGCCGCCGAGATCAAGCTCGCCCAGCACCCGGGCCGCGGCGCGGTCCTCTCACGTCGCCTCGACGGCGCCGGCAAGAGCCTCGGCGGCTACACGCACATCATCATCGACTGCGCGCCGAGCCTGAGCCTCATCAACCAGAACGCCCTGTGCGCCGTCGACGAGGTCATCATCCCCGTCGCCTGCGACTACCTCAGCCTGATCGGCGTGAAGCAGGTGCTCAAGACGTTGAAGAACGTCCACGCCCACCTCGGCCACACCGTGAAGGTCGGCGGCGTCGTCCCGACCTTCTACGATGCCCGCGCCAAGATCTGCCGCGACTCCCTCGAGGCCCTCAAGAAGCACTTCGGCGACCTGTGCCTGCCGCCCATCCGGCAGAACACGAAGCTCAAGGAGGCGCCGAGCCACAGAAAGACCATCTTCGAGCACGACCCGCACAGCACCGGCGCCGAGGACTACCGCGTCGTCGTCGAGACCATTGCCGCCCGCGCCGAGATGATCGCGCGCGAGGAGGCCGCGAAGCTCCAGAGGGCCGGATAGTGGCCGTGCGCCGTGGCCCCGGCGGCTCCGTCGGCGATCGGCCGACGCGGGCACCGATCCGGGAACACGAGCGGGATCGGGAGCTGGGCCTCGGCGACAACCCCCTCGACGACGACGGCGGCCAGGACCTTTTCGCCGTGGAGCTGTCGCCGGCGGGCCCCGACAGCGACGCGTTCTACGCCTCGACGCCGCCCACGCCCGTGCCGACCACGACGTCGTCGGCAAAGAAGGCCCGATCGCGGGGGCGTCAGCCCCTTCCCGAGGGCCGCACGTTCCGCCTCGTGACCTTCTCGTTCTACGAGGAGGACGTCGCCCGCCTCGACGCGCTCCTGAAGCTCGCCCGCCAGAAGGGCCATCGAAAGACGAGCCGCAGCCAGATCGTGCGCCTCGCGCTGCGCCAGGTGGACATCGACGGTCTGCCGGAAGACATCTGATGGCCCGCGCACTGCGCCGCCCCGTCGTCGTGGTCGTCGGTGGCGGGCGGGCCGCCGGGTCGCTGCTGGCCTCGCTGCGGCGGGCCAGCGTGCGGGCCCGCGCGGTCTCGAGCCGCGGCGCGATTTTCATCGACGCCGACGTCGACGTCGTCCTCGTCGCGGTCGCCGACGGCGCCATCGCGAAGGTGGCGGCGGCCGTGACCGCGGCGGGCGCGCCGATCATCGCCCACGTCGCAGGCAGCCTCGGTCGCGAGGTGCTTGGCGGGCACCGTCGACGCGGCGTGTTTCATCCCCTCGCGTCGCTCGACGGCACCACGCCCGTCCCCGCAGGCTGCCTGTGCGCCTGCGACGCCGACGTCGACGACGACGAGGCCGTCCTCGAGGCGCTGGCCCGACGGCTGCGGCTCTCGCCCGCGCGTGTGCGCGACGCCGACCGCGCCCGCTACCACGCTGCCGCCGTGATCGCCGGCAACCTCGCGACCGCGCTGCTGCAGCTGGGCGTCGACGAGCTGCAGCGCATCGGCATCGACGGCGAGGTCGCCCGGGAGGCCCTCGCGCGCCTGCTGTCGTCGACGGCGACGCGGGCGATGACGACGCCGCTGTCGAGCGCGCTGACCGGCCCGGTGGCCCGCGGCGACGTCGCCACCGTGGCCCGGCACCTCGCCGTCCTCGACGACGAGACGACCCGGGCCGTCTATCGCCTGCTCACCCGCGTGCTCGTCGAGCGGGTGCGGCCGCCGGCAGCAGCGGGGCGGGACTGGCCCATCGACGTCGAGCGTTGACGCGCGGTGTCAGCGTCGACGCTTGACCGGCGGCCCGGCCGGGGCATCATTGACCGATGCGTCACGGTATCGCCGCCAGCATCGGACTCCCTCTCGCCGTCGTCGTCACGCTGCTGACCGGATGCCCTGCGCCCGTCGAGCCGCTCGCGATCCCGCCGGGCTGCAACCCGCTGCTCGCCGACGTGCACTGTGGCCTGCCCTATCCGTCGGACCACTTCCTCGTCGCCGACCCCTCGCTGCCGTCGGGCCGGCGCATCGAGATCTCCGGTGAGGCCGCGCTGCTCACGAGCACGGGTCTGTCGGCGAACCCGACGACGTTTCTGCCCCAGGACGGCTTCTCGCGATTGCCGCCCATCGTGTGGAGCTTCGGCGTCGCCGTCGACCCGACGAGCCTGCCCGGCCTCGCCGACGATCCCGCGGCGACGACGGCGCCCGGCTTTCCCATCGCCTTGATGCGGGCGAGCGATGGCGCCCGCGTGCCCTTCTTCGTCGACGTCGACCCGCGCGCGACGTCGGCGGCGCGGGAGGCCCTCATCCTGCGGCCCCTCGTGAAGCTCGATCCCGAGACCCGCTACATCGTCGCCGTCAGCGGCGTCGCCGGCGTCGATGGCGCCATCCCGGTGCCCGAGAGCTTCCGACGCCTGCGCGACGGCGACGCCGCCGTCGGCGAAGACCCGATCCTGTCGCCGCTGCTCGACCGCTACGAGGCCGACGTCTTCCCGGTCATCGTCGACGACGGCCTCGCTCGCGAGGAACTCCAGCTCGCCTGGGACTTCACGACCGGCAGCGACGCCCACGTCATCGCCGACCTCAGCCGCGCGCGGACCCTCGTGCTCGAGGAGCTGGCGCGGGTGCCGCCCGTCGTCACCGTCGAGGGCTTCTTCGAGGGCGACCAGCTCGCCCGCGTCTTCGACGACGCGCCGGAGCTGTCGTGGCGGGCCATCGAGCTGCGCGTGACGGGGCCCCGCGTCGTCGACGGCGACGAGGCGGGCGCCATCCTCGCGCGCGACGACGCCGGCCTCGTCCGGCTCGATGGCACGACGACGTTCGAGGTCACGGTGATCGTCCCGGCTTCGGTGCGCGATGGCTTCGCGCCGGGGCGGCCCCTGCTGTTCGGTCACGGCTTCTTCGGGGCGCGCAGCGAGGCGGAGTCCTCCGCGGTCCGGCGCATCGCCAACGAGACGGGGCGGGTGCTCTTCGGCATCGACTGGCTCGGCATGTCCACCGAGGACATCGGCGTCGTGTCGACGAGCCTCGGCGAGAACGTCGCCGAGTCGCTGCGCTTCGGTGAGCGGCTGCCGCAGGCGATGATGAACTGGATCACGCTGTCGGAGCTCATCGCGGCCGGCGGCCTCGACGACCTCACCGTCGAGGGCAACGCCGCGCTTGCGCCCTTCCGTCGGCCGGCGAGCGGCCCCGGCACCGTCGAGCAGGGCGGCGTCAGCAACGCCAATGCCGTCGTCGTCGACGGCGTCGACATGGTCCACCTCGGCATCTCGCAGGGGCACATCCTCGGCGGCGTCATGTCGACGGTGAACGCGCGCGTCCGTCGCAGCGTGCTCCAGGTCGGTGGCGCCGGCTTCGCCCATATGATGTTCCGGGCCCGGCCCTTCGCCGGCTTCCTGCTGTCCCTCGACTCGAGCCTGCCCGACCCCCTCGACCAGCAGCTGCTTGCGGCCCAGCTGCAGCGCGGCTTCGAACGCTTCGATCCGGTGGCGTGGTCGCCCTTCACCCTCGACAACGCACTGCCCGAGGGGCCCGACAGCGGCGCCGGCGGGCGCCAGGTCCTGCTGCAGATCGGCCGCGCCGACAGCCAGGTGCCGAACCTCGGGGCGTTCATCCACGCCCGGGCCCTCGGCGTGCCGTGGATCGAGCCGTCGGCCATCGCCGCCCCGTTCGGCCTCACGACGTCGACGGCGCCCGTGGCGGGCGGCAGCGGCATCTACACCTTCGACTACGGCCTCGACCCCTCGTTCGAGAACACCGCCGACTTCCCCGAGGCCACCTTCGTCCATGACAGCGTGCGCCGGACGCCGGAGGCCATCGCGCAGATGAAGGCCTTCTTCGCCGACGGCACGATCATCGACCCCTGCGGGAACGGCTGCGGCGTCATCGACCGGCCCTGACGGCCCGCGCGGCGGGGCGCGCAAAGTTGCGACGGCGGGCGTTCACCGCTACGACGACGGGATGCTCGATACGTTTGGTTCCAGCACCGGTCATCGTCTCGTGAAGCGCGTCCTGCCGTCGGGCCTCACGGTCCTCGCGCTCGAGAGCCGGGCCGCGCCCGTCGTCGCCATCCAGGTCTGGGTCGGTGTCGGCTCGGCCGACGAGACCGCCGAGGAGGCCGGCCTCGCCCACGTCCACGAGCACATGCTCTTCAAGGGCACACTGAAGGACGGCGTGGTCCGCCGCGGCGTCGGACAGATCGCGGCCGAGGTCGAGGCCTCCGGCGGCGAGATCAACGCCTGGACCAGCTACGACCAGACCGTCTACCACGTCGTCATCGCGAAGGACTTCTTCGCCACCGGCCTCGACGTCCTCGCCGACGCCGTCCAGCACTCGGCCTTCGACAAGGACGAGCTCGGCCGTGAGCTCGAGGTCATCCTCGAGGAGATCAAGCGCTCCGAGGACTCGCCGGGCTCGCGCGTCAGCAAGGCCATGTTCTCGACGGCGTTCAACGCCCATCCCTACCACCGCCCCGTCATCGGCTACCGCGACGTCGTCGCCGGCTTCACCCGCGAGCACGTGGCGCGCTTCTTCGATGCCCACTACCGGGCCGACCGCCTGACGGTCGTCGTCGTCGGTGACGTCGACGCCGACGTCGCCTGCGCTGCCGTCGAGAAGGCCTTCGCCGACGCGAAGCCCGGCGCGCGACAGCTGCCGCCCCGCCCCGTCGAGCCCGTGCAGGACGGCCTCCGCGTCGCCGGCCTCGTCGACGACGTCGAGGAGAGCCACCTGGCCATCGGCTTCCGCGGGCCCTCGCTGCTCGACCCGCGCACGCCGGCCCTCGACGTCCTCAGCGTCATCCTCGGCACCGGCGAGAGCTCGCGGCTCACCCGCAGCGTCAAGCGCGAGCAGAAGCTCGCCAACGAGACCTACGCCTACGCCTACACGCCGAAGGACCCCGGCCTTTTCGTCGTCGGCGCCACCCTGCGCCACGACAACCTCGCCCCGGCCCTTGCCGCCATCGGCCACGAGCTGCGCCGGCTGCAGGACGGCGTGTCACCGCAGGAGGTCGAGAAGGCGAAGGCCATCCTCGCCGCCGACATGGTCTACCAGCGCGAGACCGTGGAGGGCCTCGCCCGCCGCCTCGGCACCTGGCAGCTCCTCACGAACGACCCGACCTTCGAGGCCGAGTACCAGCGGCAGGTCCAGGCCGTCAGCGTCGACGACATCGTCGCCGCCGCCCGCCGCATCTTCGACCCGTCGCAGGCCACCGTCGTCGCGCTGGTGCCGAAGGACGAGGCCGCCCGCGTCGAGCCGGCGACGCTGAAGGCCCTCGCGTACGAAGCGCTGCGGCCGCGTGTGCGACGCACGTCGCAGGTGAAGGACCGCATCGTCTGCGAGAAGGTGCGCGGTGCCACCGTCATCGTCGAGCAGGACCCGACGAACCCCATCGTCGCCATCCGCGCGGCGTGGCTCGGCGGCCTGCGCGCCGAGGACGACGCCACGAGCGGCTGGTCGCAGCTGTGCGCCGAGCTCCTGAGCAAGGGCACCGCCACCCGCAGCGCCGTCGAGATCGCGGAGTACCTCGACCGCACCGCCGGCGGCCTCGACGGCTTCGCGGGCCGCAACTCCTTCGGCATCCGCCAGACGATCCTGACCCCGCACCTGCAAAGCGGCCTCGAGCTCTTCTTCGATGTCTTCAACAGCGTCGGCTTCAGCACCGACGAGCTGGAGCGCCAGAAGCTGCACACCCTCGAGGACATCCGCGCGCGCGCCGACAACCCCGCCGGCCTCGCGTTCGACCTCTTCAACCGGACCCTCTGGAAGGCGCACCCGTATCGCCGCGACCTCCTCGGCACACCCGACAGCGTGAAGGCCGCGAACTCCGAGGGCCTCAAGGCCTTCTGGCGCCAGCGTGCCCGCGCGAAGGGCGCCGTGCTGAGCTTCGTCGGCGACATCGACGTCGACCGCGTGCTGTCCTTCGTCGACGAGAACCTCGCCGACGACGACACCGCGGCGTCGCCGTCGCCGGCGGTCGAGCCGATGCCCGACGCGCCGCGCGTCGCACGGCTGGTGCGCGATCGGGCCCAGGCCCACCTCGTCACCGGCACGACGGGTCTGCGCCTCGTCGACGACGACCGCTTCGCCCTCGAAGTGCTCGTGTCGGCGCTGTCGGGGCAGGGCGGTCGGCTGTTCCTCGAGCTGCGCGACAAACAGAGCCTCTGCTACTCGGTGGCCGCCTACGCCGTCGACGGGCTCGAGCCCGGCTCGTTCTCGGTCTACATGGGCACGAGCCCCGACAAGGTCGACCGCGCCCTCGAGGGCATCGACGGCATCCTCAAGGGCCTCGTCGACCACGGGCTGACGGCGGCGGAGCTCGATCGGGCCCGGCGCTACCTGCTCGGCAGCCACGCGATCGGCCTGCAGCGCTCGGGCGCCCGCTCGACGACGATGAGCCTCAACGCCCTCTACGGACTCGGCCACCTCGCGCACCGGGCGCACCAGGAGAAGCTGGCGGCCGTGACGCTCGACGACGTTCGCCGGGTCGCCCAGAAGGTCCTCACGCGGCCGCGCGTGACCTCGGTGGTGGGGCCGGAGGGGACCGGCGGTCCCCGTCAGACCGGCGACACCTGACGCCTTCGTCCGGGTCGATGGCGCCGTCTTCGAGGAGGTGCTCGACGACGGCGTTCGTCATTCAGGGGACGAGCTGGATTGCGTCGCGCGCGACCCACACGTCGACGCCGTTCTCGAGGCGCAGGCGCACGAAGCCCTGCTGCTCGGCGATGACGACGCCGGTGAGGCCGGCGTGGACGCCGAAGCCCGTGGCGGTGGCGTCGGGCTGGGGCCGGGCCTCGGTATCCCCCATGACGACGGCGACGGCGTCGGCGTCGGCGCGCCAGCGCAACGCGAGCAGCCCTGCGGAGGCGACGACGAAGAGCGCGCCTGCCGGCAGCAGGCGACGGCCCACGCTGGCGATGCGACCGCGGCCGGCGCCGGCGAGGGCGACGACGACGCCGAGGAGGGCGACGGCGATGCCGAAGGCGAGGCGGATCGGTCCGGCGGGCAGGCGCGCGCCCGGGGCCCGGGTGGCACCGGCGCTCACCTGATCGGCGCGGCGGGCGAGCGCGGTGTCGAGGTTGTGGCGGATGTCGTCGTCGAGCGGGGCCCGGCGGGCGGCGGCGGCGAGGTGGAGCACGGCGTCGCCGACGGCGTCGACGCCCAGGGCGAGCGTGCCGAGGTTGTAGTGCAGCGCCGCCGACGTCTCGGCACCGCTGGCCCGCAGCTCGTCGTGGATCGTCTGCAGCTGGGCGCGCGCGGCCTCGAGCTCGCCGTGGGCGGCGAGGCGCTCGGCCTCCTTCACGCGGGGATCGCTCGCACGTCCGGCGCTCGCGGCGAGGCAGACGACGGCGATGAGGGGGGCGAGCCTCATGCGGATCTCCCGGCCTCGTCGTCGACGACGGCGAGGCAGGCGAGCAGCTCTGTGACGGCCTCGGCCTTCTGACCGCCGGGGGCGAAGCGGGCGGCCTCACCGGCGACGATGGCGCGGGCGACGCGGGCAGCGAGCCCCGCCCCGAGGCCGCGCTCTACGAGCGTGTCGGGCAGCTGGGCGGACTCACAGGCCCGCACGTCGCTGCCGCAGCGCTCGGCGAGCGCGTCGAGCAGCAGGCGGTGGGCGGCGCCGACGTCGACGGCGTCACGGGCGGCGGCGGCGGCGGCGGCGCGCTCGGCGCGGCGGCGGGCCTGCTGTCCGGCGGCGCTGTCTTCGCGACGACGACGCAGTCGGCCCACGACGCCAACGAGGACGCCGACGGCGCCGATGACGGCACCGATCCCCGGGGCGTGGGCGAAGGCGGCGCTGCCCCGCGGGTCGATGTCGAGGGCGAGGGGACGGGCGCCATGGCCGATGAGCTGCCGCTTCGTCGGGGTGGCGGCACCATTGGCGGCGACGGCGGGGCCGCCACCGACGACCACCGTCAGCGGCGCGGTGCTCTTCGTAACGAAGCGGCCCTCCGACGGATCGAAGACGACCATCTGCAGCGGGGGGATCGTGATGCGCCCCGGTCGACCTGACTGGACGAGAGTCTCCTCGATGACGCGGCCCGCGATCAGGCCCTCTTGATCGCGTCGCTCCCGCTTCGTCGTCGGCGGAAACAGCCGCGCGTCGCCGTCGCCGGCCCAGCGCGGCAGCACGAAGGCGTCGGGATTGCCCCAGCCGACGACCTCGACGGCGAGGGTGAACGGCTCGCCTGGCTTCACCGCCGTCGGCCGCGCCGTCGCCCGCAGCTCGAGGCGGCCGACGTTCTCGGGCTGGAAGTCCGGTGGCACGGGCTCGGGCAAGGCCACGATCTCGAGCTCGACGGGGGCCGACTTCAGCCGGACATCCTGCGTGCGGGAGAAGAACGAGCCCGCTGGCGTCACCTCGAGCTCGAGGGGGGCGAGGGTCACGCGCCCGACCCTGGTGGTGAAGATGGCGTCGCGGCTGACGGGGTAGACGTAGTAGCTGCGGCCGCCGAGGACGCGCTGGGTGGCCTGCAGGCGCGTGCCGTCGTCGAGGGGCAGGCAGACGAAGCCGGGCGGTTTCTGGCCGGGCACGCGCGGGTACTGGCCGAGCGGCACCTGGCTGTAGACCTCGCCCAGCAGCGTGATCTGCTCGCCGACGAAGGCGCGGCGCTTGTCGGCCCGCAGCTCGGCGAAGATGCGCGGCAGCTCGTCGCCGAAGCGGGCGCCAGGCTCCGCCATCGTCGATGGCGCGGCCTCAGGCTCTGGCGTCACCGGCACGGCGTCGGATGTCGACGACAGCGCGGGCGTTGGTGCCGGCGCGGGCCTGGTCGGGATGACGCGGATGGTGATGGGCGCGGCGCGGGCGGTGGAGCCGTCGAGGCGCGCGACCGCCTCGCCGATCTGCTTCGTGCCCGGCTCGGTCGCCTTCAGCACGAAGCTCCGGCGATGCTCGACGACGACGCGGCGGCGGCCGCCGACGATGTGGATGCTCGCGCCCTGGGCCTCGCTCTCCTGCAGGACGCTGAAGTCGGTGAGGTCGGGCAGGTCGAACTCGTCGACGGCATCCTGGCCGTCCACCGTGAGCACGACGTCGAGCTGGAAGCTGTCACCCTCGCGCACCGTCGTGGCGTTCGTCGTCATCCGCAGGCCGAGCGGCGCCGCCAGCGCCGACGAAGACACGAGGACGAGCAGGGCGGCACACAAGGCGCGCATCACCAGTCCTTCCCGGCGGTGGCCGGTGGGCGCTGCTCGGTGCCGCGCATCTCGAGGGGCGACAGCGGACGCTCGCGCGAGCGCAGGCCCTGCAGCAAACGACGGGCCTCTTCCTTCGACGTCGGCTTCGGCTTCGGCGCCGGCGCCTGACCCTTTTTCGGATCCTCGCCGTCGGCGGGCTGCGGCTGCTCGTCCTTCTTGTCGCCGTCCTGCTGCTGCTGGTCGTCCTTCTTGTCGCCGTCCTGCTGCTGCTGGCCGTCCTTCTTGTCGCCGTCCTGCTGCTGGC
>Ga0172372_10001248_pt1 | contig 39545 bp, 36 predicted proteins | sample LakKiv5m_2_FD_114544 | JGI IMG/M metagenome (GOLD analysis project Ga0172372, IMG submission 114544) | Freshwater microbial communities from Kabuno Bay, South-Kivu, Congo - kab_092012_9.5m | ecosystem: Environmental > Aquatic > Freshwater > Lake | place: Democratic Republic of the Congo...
ACTCATCCTTCATGAAGCGGGCGGGTCGACGGAGAGCATTTCGCAGTTTGCGGCCGGATTCATCGGACAGCGCCCAGTACTCGCCATCAATCTCCCGGGCCACGGAGAATCGGATAACACCTTGACTCGCGGCAAGGTGACGATCGGCGGCTTTGCCAAAGCAGTGGAAGAGGCTTTACAAGCTCTTGGCATCGATGAGTTCGATGTGATTGGCCTTGGCGGCAGCGCATTTATCGCGCTGGAGCTAGCCGCGCTCGCAAAGAATCGCGCAAAAAAAATCGTCATGCTGAATGCCATGTTGGTCGATGACCCGCTGCGCGACGAGTTGATCGATCACTACACACCAGATATTCAGCCCGTTTGGTATGGCGGACATCTGCTCGAAGCTTGGTATGTCGTTCGCGATCAGTGTCTGTTCTGGCCGTGGTTCCGCCAAAAACGGAATAACATCATTCACGCCGAAGCGGGGCTGGACCCGATGCGAGTTCAAGTTCGCTTGCTTGATCTATTCCGCTCTCAAGGAATGTGGCGACATGCTCATCAAGCTGCCTTTGTTTACCCTTGGAAAACCAAGCTCGCCAAAACCCGCGAATCGGTTCTCTTGGCCGCAACGATCGGTGATCCGTTGACATCTGCTGCAGCACGAGCGGCGTCGGATCTACCTCATCTCTCGTTCGTCGAGTTGCCCCGAGAGTCTCGAGACTGGGCTCACGCACTGCTCAAGAAGCTGTGATGAAGCGTCTCTGTGTTTTTTGTGGCGCCAACACCGGCGCGAAGGATATCTACCGCTCCGCTGCGCAGGAACTCGGGCGCTTGCTGGCACGGTCAGGTATTGGGCTAGTGTACGGCGGCGCGGGGATCGGATTGATGGGTGCTGTCGCTGATGCGGCGCTCTCCGAAGGCGGTGAAGTCATCGGCGTCATTCCGCGTAACCTCGTCAAACTCGAGGTGGCACACCGCGGTGCCGTGGATCTGCGCATCGTCGAATCGATGCACGAACGCAAAGCGATGATGTCTGACTTGTCCGATGGATTTATCGCTTTACCTGGTGGTGTCGGCACGCTTGAAGAATTATTTGAAGTCTGGACGTGGGCGCACCTTGGGTTGCATCGCAAACCCTGCGCTCTACTGGATGTCGACGGCTTCTATTCGGGACTCGGTGCTTTCCTGAATCACGTTCAGCATGAAGGGTTTCTGCGCCCGGGTGTGCGCGACATGCTACTCATCGACGATGATGCCACTCGACTGCTACAGGCGATGCAGCAATATCGCGGACCGGAAATGCCGGCCTGGATGAACCGCTCGCAGACTTGATCAGGTCGGATCTGCCTGGGAGCGCTTTTCCGCGATCCACTCGCGCCAGATCGCCATCAGCACCGCAAGTATCACCGGTCCGATGAAAAGACCCACCATCCCGAACGCTGCAAGACCACCTAGCACACCAAACAAGACCAACAAGAATGGAATGCGCGTTGCACCGCTGATCACGAGCGGCCGTACGATGTTGTCGATCCAGCTGACGGCGGTCGCGCCCCAAATGGCAAGGCCAATCGCTTCAACCGTATTGCCGGTCAAAAACAGATAAAGGCTGGCGCCGATCCACATAAACGGCACGACGAAGGGAATGAGCCCCGCAAGGAAAGTCATGATGCCGAAGATGATCGGCGCAGGCACACCGGCGACCGCATAGCCGATACCCGCAAGCGTGCCTTGTGCCAGCGCTGCCAAGACCAAGCCATACACGACAGCCTTGACCGTGCTACCGATTGCATCGAGGTAGTGGGAAACACGAACTTTGCCGAAGAACTGCTGCAGCATGCGCTCGACTTGTGCGGCGACATGCTCGCCGTCGCGATACATGAAGAACAGCGAAAACATGGCGAGCCCGAGCTTGATGATGTTTCGACCCACTCCGCCGACAACCGCACTCACCTCGCCCGACGATTGCGAGAAGAAATTGCGAATGGCCGTATCGATACTCGACGGATCTCGCTGGAACTGCTCCACTATTTCGACGAGTCGCGGTCCAAGCAAGGGTATTTGCTTGATGGATTCGGGTAATTGGACACTGGCTAGCAGCGGCGCCAACTCACGATAGATCGGTAACGCCTCGGCTTGCACGAGAATGATCAACCAAGCGATCGGCAGAATGATGGCCGCACTCAGCGCCAACGTCATGATGAACGCGGCAAGTTCTCGATGACCGCGACATAGCAGGACGACTCGCTCGTGCATGGGCCAAGTGACGTACGCCAAGATGACGGCCCAGACGACAGGAACCAGAAACGGCTGCAGCACTTGGAAAGCCAGCAGTACCAGTACGATCAACGAAAAAGCGACGATGAGGGCACGCAGCCACTTAGCCTCAGCGAGATCCTCAAGCATCATAAAGTCATCCTCGCGTTATCCAGCGCGATCGCGGTCAACGCCAACAATACGCATACCGCCAAAGAAAGCCTCTGCCGCAGAGCAAGGTAGTCAACGGGCAGATCCTGCCGATAGCGGCGATGTTCATACAGCCAAAATACACCGAAGCCGGCGACGAGTAGCGCCAAGCCTCGTACGTCACCTATCACCACTGCAGCCGCGGCAAGCACTGAAGGCAACGTGCTTCCAATGACGATTCCAGCCGTCCACGACCATCTTCCGGCCAAGGCCAGACCCCAATGAACGGCCGACACGTAGCCTAGAATCGCTGCGCCCCAACCAAGCGCAAGGCGCTCACCCAGTTGCCACCAGAACGGGCTGTCACCCAATAGCGAACACAGCAACGCGGCCATGAACGGCAACAGACCGAGATAACCCGCCAACGTTGCTCGCGGATGCAGCCCCATCGGGCGCAGCGCTGACTCAGTGCGATCAGTCTCAGCCATGACAATCGGTTACTTAACCAGTCGCTTCAAATCTTCTTCGAGCGCGTCGGCCAACAAGCCCTTGTAGTAGTCGCTACCGAACTGCTTGCGAGCTGCTGCGACGAACTCCAGCATCTCAGCCGGGTCGCGAAGCACGCTCGGACAAGCATCAAATCGGCCTTCGAGCGCATAGCGCGGAAAACCGAGCTGTCCAGCAATCCGGTCATGCAAAGCCGATCGACGCAGTAACTCACCGGCACGACAGACGTCCTTAGGCTGGAAGTTGTAGCCATAGAGCGTGATGTAACCGATCACGAACAGCGCCTGCGGATAGTCGCCATCGACCGCCGCTTTGCGATACGGCAAGGCCTCAGCGCCACGGCCCGCATAGCCGAGTACACGGCCATACATGTAGTTCAACCGCGGATTTTTCGGATCTTTGGTTACAGCCTCGAGACAGGCTGGCACGGCTTTCGCCAAATCAACTTTGCCCTCAGAGATGCCTGGAGCCAGCTTGAACGGGTCGTCCGGGTGGGATGCCAGACGGTCGCATTCGGTCACTTCCTGTGAATAGCGCGATGGATCGAATGTGACGAACTCGGCAGCCGATACCGAGGCGCTCATCAAAAATGCCGCAAACAGAACCATCCGTCTCATTGTTGTCCACTCCTCAATAACCACCAGCGGAAAATCACCTCAGCCACTCGAGCCGGATCCTCATGATGCATCATGTGCCCAAGCCCCTGCATATCTTCGACAGACAAGTGTTTGAAACATCGATGCATGCGTTCGACATCGCCCTCGTGATCTAGGCGACGCCGATACTCCGACTCCGTCGCCAGTACCAGCAGCGTATCCGCCTCGACTCGATGCCAACAAGCCTCCGCCTCTTCCCGCCGATGCAGCACAGGATTGACATAGCGATGGAACGGATCGAAATGCATACGCGGTAGCCCATTCTCCGTCCGCTGCATCCAGGCCTGCGCTATGAACGCGGCGTTTTCCTCGGGCAGTCGCGCGTTTCGCTGCCGAAGATGCGTCGCAAGCAAGTCGACCGAGTCGTAGCGAGAGGCCTGCGGCCCAGCTCGCAGTTGCTCCAGCCACTTGGCGTAACGCTCGGGTGCATGCTCAGGCGGTGTCCGCGGCAAACCAAAACCCTCAAGCGAAATAAGCCGCGCGACACGTTCAGGCCGAATTCCCGCATAGAGATTAGCGACGTTGCCTCCCATGCTATGACCAAGCAACGTGACGGCCGCGTCAGGCGCCATCAACTCCAACAGAGCATCAAGATCAGCGAGATAGTCGGGAAACCAATACGGGGAGTTTTGCCAATCGCTACCGCCGAAGCCACGCCAGTCGAGTCCGATGAAACGCCAACTACGTGGCAGTGCGTCGATCAACATCTGCAAGGTATCGACACAGTCTTGGAAGCCATGCAGCAGGAAAATGGGTGGCTGGCTCTGCGGCCCCCAATGTAGGGTTCTGTGACGATAGCCGCGAAGCGAAACGAATCGTTCCGACGGTTGCACGGAAGGTACGTAGCAGTGCATGCGAATCAGCCGCCGAGAAACAAGCGATACGCCGGATTACCGGTTTCGTCGATCCACGGGTATTGCAGTGCTGCCAAATGCTCGAAAAAGTCGGCACGACTATGCGGCGCGACTTGGATCCCCGCCAATACTCGACCCGCATCGGAGCCGTGATTGCGGTAATGGAACAGCGCAATATTCCACCGTGATCCGATCGCCTCGAGAAAGCGGGTCAGAGCGCCTGGTCGCTCGGGAAACTCGAATCGCAGCAATAACTCGTCCACGAGCCCGGAGGGTCGTCCACCCACCATGTAGCGAATGTGCAGTTTGGCGAGTTCGTTGTCGGTCATATCCGTGACCCGATAGCCCGCGTTCTGTAGATGCTCGATCATCTGCAAGCGCTCACCGTCACCCGTGGCTGTAGCGAAGCCCAGAAATACGCGCGCACGATCTTGCTGATCGAATCGATAATTGAACTCGGTGACGCTGCGCGCACCAAGGGTGCGACACAAGTTCAAAAAGCTACCAGGTTTCTCTGGGATTTCGACTGCCAGCAAAGCCTCGCGATGCGCGCCCACTTCGGCGCGTTCGGCGACATGGCGCAGGCGATCAAAATTCATGTTTGCGCCACAGTTGATTGCAATCAGTCGCCTGCCCGAGCATTTTTCACGAGCGACATATTTTTTGATGGCGGCGACAGCCAATGCGCCAGCGGGCTCTACGATAGAACGCGTATCTTCAAAAATATCTTGGATGCCGGCACAGATCTCGTCGGTGGTGACCAGCATCATCTCATCGACCAGATCACGTGCAAGCCGGAAAGTTTCTTCGCCCACTCGGCGCACTGCGACGCCGTCAGCAAAAATACCGACCCGCGCCAACTTCACGCGCGACCCCGCAGCCAGCGAATCGTGCATGGCAGTCGAATCAGCCGCATTGACACCGATGATACGAATACGCGGATAAAGATACTTGAGGTAGATCGCTATACCCGCAAGCAGGCCGCCGCCACCCACCGGAATGAAGACTGCATCGATATCGCCGCCAGTTTGGCGTGCGATCTCCATACCGATTGTCCCCTGCCCTGCAATCACATCCGGATCATCGAAAGGATGTACGAAAACGAGGTTTCGATCTTGAGCCAGGCTGAGCGCATGCTCATATGCGGAGTCGTAGTCGTCGCCATGCAGAACGACTTCACCGCCTAGATCACGAACGGCAGACACCTTGATTTGCGGCGTGGTAACCGGCATCACGATCACCGAAGGAATTCCGCGGCGACTAGCGGCCAGCGCGACGCCTTGCGCATGGTTGCCGGCCGAGGCGCAAATCACCCCGCGGGACGCGACCTGCGAGGAAAGCGTGGCGATCTTGTTGTAAGCGCCGCGCAATTTGAAGGAAAAAACGGGCTGCAGATCTTCGCGCTTCAACTCGATTCGATTGTCGAGTCGGCGAGACAAACGAGTTGCGAGATCAAGCGGTGATTCGATGGCAACGTCGTAGACTTTCGCTCGCAGCATGCGCTCGATGTAATCGCGATGAGCAGAGATACCGGCAGACATCGTACGACTAGCCATTCCCAGGTGTGGCTTTTACCGTATCGCGCAGTAGCAGCCCGTATAGCCGCTGGACGAACGCGTCACGCTCGCTACGGATGCGATCCTGTTCCTCTGAACTTGATTCGTACCGTTCGATGGCTTCGCGCGTCACGACTCCGTGCTCGGCGAGCAGTTGCTCGATGACGCGCATACGTTCGCGCTGCACCCACAACTCCGCGCCGAGCTCCATCGTCACAGCGATCAGATTGTCGATCACGGAGTGGTCGAAAAAAGCCGGATTTGGCGCGCGCACAGGCTTGGAATCGCTCATGCTTCAAGCATACTAGATGGCGATTCTGTGATCACTTCGATGCGAAACGTCTGGATTCTGACCCTGGCCCAGGGGTTTGCTGCCTGCGGCACGATCATTCTCGTCACTTTCGGTGGAATCGTCGGTACGCGACTCGCCCCAGAGCCCTATCTCGCCACCCTGCCACTGTCTCTATCGGTCCTTGGTATCGCCTCGAGTTCACTGCCCGCTGCGCTGCTCATGCAGCGTATCGGCCGCAAACCCGCTTTCATCGGCAGCGCCCTCGTCGCGGCGACGGCAGCGCTAGTCATTGCGTGGAGCATCGCCACGGCAAACTTCGTGTCGCTCTGTGCTGCGGCGTTTTTCATCGGCGGGAATATGGCGTTCGTACAGCAATATCGGTTCGCCGCCATGGAGTTCGTTCCACCCGAACTCGCAGGACGCGCCGTCTCCACCGTCATGATCGGAACGCTCGGCGCAGCGATTGCGGGGCCCGCTGTCGGTCAATTCGCCGCTGATCTGGGTGGTTGGCCGCAGTTCACCGGGTCATTCGTGGTTTTATCCGGTCTTTGTTTATGCGCCACGCTCGTGCTGCTGAAGTTACCGTTTGGAACGGCAGCCATCCGCAACGAATCCTATCAACAGACGTCGATCGCCAAACTGTTGGCAAGATCGGACTATCGACTCGCCGTCCTAGCAGGTCTCGCTTCGTATGCGGTCATGAGCTTCATCATGACCGCGACGCCACTTAGCATGCATGTGCACGACGGCTTCTCGACCGCTCAAACCACTTTCGTCATCACCGCCCATTTGCTTGGCATGTATCTGCCGTCGCTGGTGAGTCCGTGGTTGATCGGAATGCTGGGTATTCGCCGAATGATGGTGATCGGTATCTTCATCAACATCGTGTGTATCGGAATTGCGACCTATGTAGGGCAAGATTTCATCCACTACTTCACCGCACTGACACTACTTGGCGTTGGCTGGAATCTGATGTTCGTCTCGGCGACGGCCATGCTTGCCAACACCTACGAACCTGCTGATCGTTTTCGCGCCCAAGGCTTCAATGATCTTGCCGTGTTCGGTTCGCAAGCCGTAGCCTCACTACTCGCAGGCACCGCGATCGAGACACTGGGCTGGAAAACTCTAAACCTAGTCGCGCTACCGCTGTTGATTTTCGTTCTTGTCGCACTGTATAGACCTCAGAAAACGTCACCGGAGACCACATGAAACTCTACGGATCGATCATTTCCCCCTACGTCGCGCGCGTCGTCTACGCAGCTCGGATGAAGGGATTGGATCTCGAAGCACAGATGCCGGCCAACGGCATCAAGTCACCGGAATATCTACAGATCAATCCGCTCGGAAAGATGCCGGCTCTCGACCTTGGAAACCAGGCGATCGCCGAGTCGATGGTGATTTTGGATTATCTCGAAGACGCTTATCCGCAAAAGCCCTTGCTGCCTGCTGACCCCGCTGAACGCGCTCGCGCGCGTCTACTGGGCCGCATAGTCGATCTCTACGTCATGCCACAAGGCAATGCATTCTTTGGCAATCTCAATCCGGAGAAACGCAATGCCGACGCGGTACAGGCGACAACGACGGCCTATCGGAAAAGTTTGGCTCAGCTTGAGCACTTCATGGCGCCTTCTGCTTACGCCGACTGTGCTCTGCTACCTTGTCTGCAGATGATGGGTATCGTGACGGATCTGTGCGGCGTCGCAGAAAACTTCAACGACTACCCGAAAATCGCGCAGTGGTGGTCGTCAATCCAAGCGAATCCGCTCACTCAGGGATGGATCAAAGAATACGGCACGGGTTTCCGCGGCTTCTTGCGGAGTCGTCACTAAATGTTAGGCTGGCGCGTCGCGACCTTCGGTGGACCGGAGGTCATGGAGTGGGTCGAAATGCCGGCGCTGGTTCCGGGCCCGGGTCAATTACGGGTGGCAGTGAAGGCCTCAGGAATCAACTTCGCCGAAACCCGCATGCGATCAGGTGCATACATCGGCCAAGCCCTGCCCTTCGTCATGGGCATGGAATCGGCGGGCATCGTCGAAGCTGTCGGACCCGGTGTGACCTCTGTTGCTGTCGGTGATCGAGTCTTCGGTCGAGCCCGTGGCTCGCATGCGACGCACGTCCTATTCGATGAGGTGCACACCCTGCGCCTCCCCGACTCGCTGAGTTTCGTCGAGGGCGCTGCTATTCCGGTTGGTTGGCTGACGGCATGGCACGCCCTTGTCACCGTGGCGCGTTCACGTGCCGGCGAGAAAGTGTTGATCGAAGCGATCGCCAGTAGCGTCGGTAGTGCTGCGCTGCAAATTGCCAAGTGGCAAGGCTGCTGGGTTGCCGGTACCGCAAGCCGTGACGATAAATGCGCACGTGGCATCGCCGCCGGGGCCGACGCCGCCTACAACTATAAAACGAGCAATCTTCCGGAACTGGTACGACGCGATACAAATGGTCATGGCATCGATATCGGCCTGATGACCATCGGCGAAGAAACTGCGTCAGCGTTGTTCGATTCCATGGCAGCTGAAGGACGTATCGTCATGTACGGCAGCACCGGGGGACGACAAGTGTGCTTCAACTTGAACATCGGCATGCGCAATCTGCAACTGCTGGCCATGAGCATCTCGTCGAGCGTGCGATTCCTTCCCGAATCGATGCGCAGCTTCCGTGAGCTTGCCTTGCCGCTATTCGCCAACGGCAAATTCAAGGCGGTAGTCGACAAGACGCTACCGATGAGTGCGCTAGTCGAAGCGCACGCCATGGTCGATGCTCGCACGCACTATGGCAAAGTCGTCTTGGTCAATCCTTAGAAGACGATGACGACCTTGCCGTCGCGCTCAGGGCCGGTCATCGCTGCGTGCGAGCACGCAGCGATGATTTCCTCTAAACGATAGCGCCCGGCAATCCGGGCCGAGAGCACACCCGTCGCGATTTTCTCCGCCAAATCAGCATAAAGCGCGCGCACTTCCGGTGCGCTCCTTTTCGATAACTGTCGGACGAAACTCAAGGCATAGAACTCGATCCCTAGCCGAAACAAGCGATAGAAATCGAGCTCACAATGCTGCGAACTCATGGCGCCGTAGCAAACCAGTTGGGCTTCCGCCGACAAGCATTCCGCGATTCGTTGTGTTGCCGATCCAGCGACCGCATCGATTCCCAATCGAATCGCAGCACCTGAGGTCGCAGCGGACACCCGCTCGGTAAGATCAGGCCCATCGATCAAGACAGCATCGCCGCCCATCTCGATCAGTTCGTCCACCATTTCGGTCCGTCGCACCACATTGACGGTTTTGATACCTCGCTGACGCGCCAACTGCAGCACAAAACGGCCGCAGTTGGAGTTAGCAGCATTCTGGATCAACCAGTCTCCCGCCTTGAGTTTGACGAAGTCATCGAGCAAAACCGCAGCGGTCGGACCATTTACGGTGAGTAAACTGAGCTGCGCTGCATCACCTTCAGGCGCTGGCATGCAACGGCTTGCGGCACACCGTACCTGCTCGCTGAAAGTTCCCGATGCCAGTGCAGGAAAGACACGGTCACCGATCGAATACGTGGTGACGGCGGAGCCCACGCGCACAACACGACCGATCCCCTCGAATCCCGGTGTCCGCGGCAACGGATTTCGGAACATGTCGGCGCCTTCGATGGTACGCAGATCAGCAATGTGCATCGCTGCAGCTTCCATTCGGATGACGATTTCGTCCGCAGCCGGAATTTCTTCGTCGACCTCGACTAGATGCAAGACCTCGCGAGGATTGCCATAGCGCTCATGAAGCGCTCGGCGAAAGCGGCCCGCACTCAAAGAATACCGCGCTCAGTCATGCGAGCAATGGCATCCGCTTGACGCTGCTGGAAGTAGGCACGATCCGGAATCATCACCTTGTCACCCTGCAGCAAGCCGTTGCGTCGACGCAGATCTGCGTTCGCGTATGACTCTGCAAACAGATCGAGAGCCTGTCGCGAAAGCATGTTGCTCATGGCGGGACGCCGTCGATAGGCCCTCAAGCCCGCCATATCAAGGAAAGTATTGGCGACCGATGAGTTACCGAGGCCCGCGACAACCATTTGGTTGCCGTGATAGTCGATGACATCCGAGTAGCCATTACTGGAGTCGACTGGGACATCGATACCATGCAGCGCTGCCGTGTTAGCCGACACGACATAGGCCAAATTCTCGAGCGCGCGAGCGCGCCGCGCAATTTGTTTGATAGTCAGATTTGGTGATGCGACTTCGCTGGTCGAGTGCAAAAACACTTCCGCACCGCGAATAGCATGGGCGCGTGCAATTTCAGGATAGAGAATTTCTTCCGAGGCGATGGCGGAGATTCGACCGATCGATGTATCCGCGACCGGGAATACGGCCTCGAGCCCATAGATATCGATATAACGATCCCAGACATCGTGGGGCGTCGGCGCGAATATCGAAATCAAGCGTCGATAAGTGAGGATACGATTTCCCGAAGGGTCGAAAACCCAGCATGCTTGGAAGTAGAGACCCGGAAAATGATCGTCGGTCTCGTAGCCGTTACCGGCGAGGTATACAGCGTGTTTCTGGGCAATCGCGCCAAGAGCGTCGTATTCGGGCCCACGCGGGTGCAGCGCGCCTTTGGCGGCCCACTCCGGAATAGTCTCACCCCAAGGCGGTCCAGAGAGGATGTATTCCGGGAGTACCACGAGCTTCAGATCAGCGCCGATCCAGCGACGAGCGCCGGCGACGGCCTGATCGATCCTCGCGATCGAACGTTGCATGCGCGCAGCAGATTCCTCGCGCGTCGTATCCGGGTGCACGCCATCGCAATCGATCTGCAGCGCCAAGGCGGCATAACGATCCAGTTTGCTGATACTCAAAATGAAAACTCCGTAGATTCAGCGCAGCCGAGTTTCGGCCAAGTCGCTCCAAGCCTGCAGATCGACGATCACGCCGCTACTGACCAAAAATCGATCACACCAACGTACACCCGAAAACGCCGTGCCGTCTTTCCAAGACCCAGACATCTCGCCGCGCACATAAACAGCCACCCCGCCGACGGCTTCGCAGACCTCGAAGTGATCGGTCTGTTTATGCACCGACGCATATCGATCTGCGCCGAAAGCAACGAAGTCCTCCAGGCGGGCAAAACGATGTCCACCCGAGATGACGATCGAACTGGTGGGCGACATCAACTTGGACGCACCCGGGAGATCGCGCGCTGACATGTTGTCGAACCAGCGACGTACCAAGGCGATCGCATCAGCCCGTTCGGTTCGAGCGGACCCGACGACGATACCTGCATCGGTCAATGAAGATCCCATGGTTGAAGTATGCCCGATGACGGTAGCCGATACACGGCCGCATGCCTTAGCCTTCGTACCATGAAAATCGGAATCATCGGCAGTGGCTCTGCCAGTACCGAATTGCCCCCTCATTTCTATGCCGAAGCTGCTCGATTTCGAGACGTTGACGTCGTGCTTATCCAGCCTAGGCTCTCGATGTTCGCCTTTACCCCTTACGAACGACTCTTGGTCGACGTGGGTTATGTCGATGCGGCGCAGAGTGCCGCACAAACACCGTGCGATGCCATCCTGATCAACTCGTTTGCTGACTATGGCATCGAAGCAGCGAGGTCTGCCGTTGACAAGCCCATCATCGGAGCGGGTGAAGCGGCGTTACGGCAAGCGAGCGCCACAGGCGAAGGTCGATTCTGCATCTTGACCGTCTGGCCGAAGTCGATGGAGTTCCTCTACGACGAACGTTTGCAGGCACTGCAACTCGCGCCACGCTGTGTTGCGATTCGGCATTTCTTGACAGAGGACGAATTGTCACGATTATCCGCCGATACCAGCGTCATGGCACGCATGGCCAGACACGAAGACGATATCATCGATGCGCTCAGCGCTGCCTGTGACGAACTGATCACACAGCATCGGCCGGATTCGATCGTGCTCGGCTGCACATGCATGTCTCCGATCGCCGAAACTTTGGCGAAACGCTGCCCTATCCCGGTCATTGACGGAGCGGTCAGCGGCCTGCGTCTGTTGGCGTCAGGCGATCATGCAGATTCACCGATATCGGCCCGAGCAAGGACCAAACGGGTCAATCTGATTCCCGATATGGTATCGGTATGGGTTGGTGCGGCCTATTCACCGGCACCAGCCGCTACGTCGGACTGCCCGGTTTGTATCACCAACGTTGAATAAAATTTTTGATGGAATGAGGTTGTCATGAATCGAATCACTCGAACGATGCTCTCTTGCATTGCGATTGCCATGCTGACGCCCTTGGCCGTCGGTGCGGAGAAACTCTCGGCCGAGCGGATGTGGTCGATGGTTCGCCTCGGTGATGCCGACATTTCGCCTGATGGCAAACTGGCCGTGGTCTCGGCGACTCGCTTCGATATCGAAGAAAATCGGGGCTACACCGATCTTTGGCTCTATCCGACCGACGGCACCGCCGGCCGACAACTCACGACCGACGCGGCTGCAGACAGCTCGCCAAGCTTCAGTCCCGACGGGAAGTGGATTGCATTCGTATCTAAACGCGGGGATGACAAGGAGTCACAGATCTACCTGATCCCGACCGACGGCGGCGAAGCGCGAAGACTGACTTCTATACCGACAGGCGCCAACGCACCGAAGTGGTTTCCGGACGGACGCAAGATCGCCTTCGTCTCGGCGATCTGGACGGATCTCGCCGAATGGAAAGCGCAAGCCAAGCGCTTGAAAGACCGGGCTGATAGCAAAGTCAGCGCCAAAGAATGGGATCGTGCCCCCATTTCGTATTGGGATCGATTCCTCGATGATCGGCAGCCGCATCTATTCTCCATACCTGTCGATGGCGGTGAGCTAACTGCCATCACCCGGCAGTCGGGCTTCCATTTATCCAAGGCCGACTACTCAAGCTCCTCCTACGATATTTCGCCAGACGGCACAGAGCTCGCCTTTGTCACCAACATCGATCGAACCGGCGTCGATCCGAATTATGATGTGATGACGATTGCAGCCTGCGGCTGCAAGCCTGCCGTCAATATCACCGAGGGTAACCCTGCAGACGACGGCTCGCCGTCATACAGCCCGGACGGTCGTTGGCTTGCTTACGCGGCACAATCGATCAAGGGCTTCTATGCTGATCGATCCAAGCTCATGCTGCGATCTCGTAACGACGCTTCGGTCAAGGATCTCTCGGGCGCGTGGGATCGCTCCGTCGGAACGCTGATCTGGCATCCGAATTCCAAGTCGATTTTCAGTGCCATTGACGACGCGGCGACGAATCGGATCTATCGTTTCGATTTGTCCAAGCCTGGTAATCCGACAGCGATTACTCGCAACCCCAGTTTTGGCGGTCTGGCAATCGCCGCTGCGCAAACCAACAAGCCCGCAGCAGTGGCTATTCGACAAAGCTTCTCAGAGCCCCCGACGCTCATCGCGCTTGATCTCCAAAACGGCGCTAGCCGAACTCTCAGCAGACTGAATGACACCACTCTGTCGCAGACGTCGCTCGGCAAAGTCGAGAGCGTGACTTACACGGGTAGCAACCAACAACCGATTCAAATGTGGGTTGTCTATCCGCCGGATTTCGATCCCGCCAAAAAATATCCGGTGTTCATGCTGCTGCATGGTGGCCCGCACAACGCTATTCAGGATGCTGTGCAATGGCGATGGAATGCGCATGTCTTTGCGAGCTGGGGTTACATCGTGACATGGCACAACTTCCATGGCTCGAGTGGCTTCGGTCAGAACTTTGCAGACTCCATCAATCCAGATCGCATCAGCAAACCTTATGAGGACACCATCAAGGCAGCCGATTGGTTGGTATCCCAGCCTTTCGTCGATGCCGATCGTATGGTCGCGGGCGGCGGCAGCTATGGCGGCTTCCTCGCGAGCACTCTCTTGGGTCGCACGCATCCGTTCAAAGCGCTCATCGCACATGCCGCTGTCTACAACTCATTCACGCAAATCGGCGCAGACTATGCTGCTGAGCGAGATCGCTTCTTCGAGTTCTGGGAAAAGCCCGAAGAGTTTGCGCGTTATTCGCCTCACATGAGCGCGGGCAACTTTGTTACGCCGACACTCGTGATTCATGGCCAACTCGATATGCGCGTGCCGGTAAATCACGGAATCGAGCTCTTCAATACGCTGCAGAAGCGCGGCATCACGTCCAAATTCATCTACTACCCGGATGAAAATCACTGGGTACTAAAACCCCAAAATTCGTTGCACTGGTACCAGAGCGTCAGAAACTGGATCGAGTCCTACGCAGCACCGGGAGCTCGCTGAATGAAGCGTCGTGAAGTTTTATCGTCAGGAATCGCATTGGCGGCACTCGCGAGTCTGCCTAGTCGAGCGGCCGTGACCCCTGCGGTGCGCAAACCTCTCGATATCCTCATCTTGGGTGGGACGCGCTTTCTAGGTCTGCATATGACCTCGTATGCGTTGAGTCGTGGTCATCGCGTCACGTTCTTCAATCGAGGCAAGACCAATACGTCCCGCTTTTCGGAAGTCGAGCGTCTGACAGGCGATCGTAACGGCGATATCACTGCCTTGCAGGGGCGGCGCTGGGATGCGGTGATCGACAACTCAGGCTATGTACCAAGGCAAGTTACCGCAACAGCCGAGCTATTGCATGCGACGACGCCACTTTATGTTTTTGTGTCGACCGTTTCTGTCTATGCCGGATTCGACAAACCGAGCGACGAGAATTCGCCGCTCGGAACATTGACCGATCCGACTACCGACAAAGTCGACGGTTTGACCTATGGCCCGCTCAAAGCACTATGCGAACAGGCTGCGCGTCAAGTTTATGGTGATCAACACTCGCTGATTATCCGGCCCGGCTTGATCGTAGGGCCGGATGACAATACCGACCGCTTCACCTACTGGCCTGCTCGCGCCGCTCGCGGTGGCAAGTTCATCGCGCCGGGGAACCCGCGCGATCCAGTTCAATTTATCGATGTACGAGACTTGGCAGAGTTCACCATCGAATCGATCGAAAAGAATTTGAGCGGCACCTTTAACCTGCTTTCACCTCCCGGTCGCTTTTCCATTGGCGACATCATCAGCGCGTCGGTAGAAGCGGCAAAGACGATAGTCAAGGCAGATGCCGATCCAGTCTGGGTAACTGCCAGCTTTTTGGCGGATCAAAAAATATCAGCTTGGTCGGACATGCCAGTATGGGTGCCCTCCGAGGGCGACAGCGCAGGCTTTGCTGCCGTCAGTGCCGCCCGCGCAGTGAGCGCGGGCATGCGTACCCGACCCGTACTCGAGACGGTAACTGATACGCTGCGCTGGCACTTGTCGCGCCCGGAGGCGGAGAAATCAAAACTTCGCGCGGGGATTTCTCTGGAGCGTGAACAAGAGGCACTGGTTCGCTGGGCAGCAACGTCGGGGGTTTGACCTCATGCGCTGGATCGTCGCACTGTTCAAATGGATCGGCAGCTTCATTGCTCTGGCTGTCGTGGCCATTGTCGCCTACGTATTCTGGTTGAGCGGTTCGACTCACGAACCTACCGGCGTTCACCAATTCGAAAACTACCAAGCCGTTAACGGGCCGGTCCTCGTCTTCGGTGGCAATCGCGGCACCGGCCTTGGCATCGTCAAGGAATTGCGGGCACGCGGTGAGTCGGTGACGGTTGCCGTGCGTAGTTCATCGAATACGACCGAGCTCGAAACATTGGGGGTCGAAACGGTCGTGGCAGATGCCCTCAAAGCAGACACGGTGGAGTCTGCGCTGCGCACAAAGCCTTTTGTCGCTGTGATTTCCACGCTCGGAACGTCACGCGGCGAGCAGACCCAGCGACCCGACTTCATCGGCAATCGTCACGTGATCGATGCCACGAAGTCAGCCGGCATCCGCCGTATCCTGTTGGTGACCGTCATCGGTGCTGGCGATTCCATCGAAGCGGCGCCGCTGCCCTCGCGCCGCTTCCTCGCTGAGGTCATCGAGTTGAAAACGCGCGCCGAGGATTATCTGCGCTCGAGTGAGCTCGATTACACGATCATTCGACCCGGTGGCTTGACCGACGGCGCGCCGAGCGGCAAAGCATTTCTAGCGGAGGATCCGGCGACCTTCAGTTTCATCGCGCGCGCGGATCTCGCGAGGCTCGTCGTGGACTCTCTCGGCGATCCGGCGACGATCGGCAAGACCTATTCGGCTTACGATCCGTCGCGAAAAACCATGGCGACGATGTTTCGCGATCGCTGATACCGATCGCGAAACCATTTCACCAAGGCAACTCGCTACCGTCATACATCCAATAGCGACCGACCATCGTCTCATCGAGACGAGCAATCAGCTCTTTCATACCTCGTGCGCTCGTCGGCGCGTCGATATCAGCGTTAGGCCCGCCCATGTCGGTTCGTACCCAGCCGGGATGTAATGCGGTCGCCTTGATGCCATGACTGCGCAACAAATCGATCGCCATCGATCGCATGATGGCATTGACCGCGGCTTTACTGGCGCGATACGCGTAGAGTCCGCCGATCCGGTTTTTCTCGATTGAGCCGAGGATGCTGGTCAAAGTTACGATTTTTTTCTGCGACGACTGCGCCACGTGCTCGACAAACGCTTCGGCCATTTTCATCGGCCCCAACACGTTGATACGAAACACTCGCTCCCAGTCTCGATAATCGGAGCTGCCGAACTTGCCGAACTGCAGCCCCTGCTCGGCGAAACTGCCATTGCCCATCGTACCGGCAGAATTGATGAGTACGTCGATGGCCCGACCCGCCAATCGCGTTGCCAAACGATCTATCGATTCGTGATCTTCGACATCTAGCTGCTCTAAGTGCAGCGCATCGCCATAGGTACGCCGTAGCGCCTGCACATCCTCACTGGCCGCAGCAGGGTGACGTATCCCTGCATGAACCTCCCAGCCATCCGCCAGATATTGTCGTACGAGTTCAAGACCGAGCCCCCGCGAGGCCCCCGTGATGAGCAAGCTTGGCACTTTGATGATCACCCATGGACGAATCGATCTGACGAATCTACGCTTGCCGCCCCCTGAACGTCACGAGAACTCGTTGCCATGAGCCACCCTGCGACTTACGCGAAACTGGTCATCCAAAAACTGACGGGCGACTTTCGCAGTTCGACAGGAGTCGCCACCGCATCATGGCAAGCGCCTGGCCGTGGTCAAGTCGTTGTCCGTAATCGCTACGCTGGATGCAACGCCATCTTCGACAAGAACCTCTGCCGCAATTCCGTGCGATACGTTGACGTCAAACCTCCCTTCGACATGGGCATCGAATCAGTAGGGCATATCGTCGCGGTAGGCGAAGGGGTCACCGGCCTGGCCGAAGGCGACGCTATCGCCACATCCAAGCTCGGAACCGGATATCGAGAGTATCAAGTCGCCGATGTCTCACGGGTGATCAAAGTGCGCGAACCGAGCCCGCAGATCCTCGCTTTGATTCCGTCGGGTATCTCGGCGATGGTCGGTCTCGAACGTATCGGCGAAGTGCGCTCCGGCGATGTGGTCGCCGTATCAGCCGCGGCAGGCGGCCTTGGACACTTCGTCGTACAGATCGCCAAACTCGCCGGCTGCCACGTGATCGCTATTACCTCGGACGACACCAAAGCCCAAGCCCTGCGGCAACTCGGCTCGGATCGAGTGGTCAATCATCGGCAAGAAAATTTGGCGGATGTTTTGACGAGGGAATATCCAAAAGGACTGGATGTGGCCTACGACTCGGTGGGCGGCCCCATCTTCGATACCTTCGTCGATCACCTCGCGATGCGGGGACGATTGGTTGTTAGTGGTCACACCTCCGACTTCGACAAAGAAGTGAAGTTCATCCCCCACCCACGCGTGTACCGCAAGCTCTATTGGAAGTCGGCCTCGATTCGCGGCTTCCAAAACCAGACTTTCCCGGAGTTTTTTGCAGAAGCCGCCGATCGCATCCTCGATCTGCACTACCGTGGTCGCCTGCAAGCCTGGGTCGATCCGACCCCTTTCATAGGTCTGAGGCAGGTCGCCGACGCTTCCGAACATCTCTTGGCCGGGCGCAACCAAGGAAAGGTCGTCGTCGCACTGTAGTAACGAAGCAACATTGTATCGGTCGCGCCCTCTGTTAGATTACGGAAGCGCAATAGGTACTTTCCGAAGGGATCTGCCTAGCGCGTAAACGGGATCAACAAAACTAGAAGGGAGCCATTCAATGTCGAATCGTCGTGTGCTGCCTTTGATCTTTGGGCTCGTCGCGGTTCCGATCAGCGCCGTCGCCCAGAATGACAACTCCTCCTCAACGCTAGAAGAAATCGTGGTGACTGCAGAGCGCCGCGAAGCGTCCTTGCAAACAGTGCCCGTCCCCGTGACTGCGATCACGGCCGAAGCACTCGCGAACAAACAAGTCACTGAAGCTAAAGATCTGGCGCGTTACGCGCCTAGTCTCAAGATGTTCAACAACATCACGACGCCGACGAATTTGTCGCCGTCCTTGCGCGGTTCACTGCAGCAAGATGCGTCTCTCGTCGTCGCCGAATCACCCTTTGGTATCTATGTCGATGACGTGTACATCGCACGCCTCAACGGTAACAACATCACTTTGGCCGATATCGATCGAGTGGAAGTGTTGCGCGGACCGCAAGGGACGCTCTACGGCCGCAATACTTTGGCCGGTGCGATCAAATTCATGTCGCGCGCACCGGATGCTGACGGTTGGACCAATTTCAGCGTGGGCGGTGGCAACTACGATCAGCAACGCGTCAGCTTCAGTGTCGGCAATGCCATTGGCGACGGTTGGGCGGCCTCACTGTCTGGCCTGTACACCAACAAGGATGGACAGTTCCGCAACGTCCATCCGACTAAAGCTGAGGAAACGGGTCTCGAGCGTAACTATGCCGGTCGCGTCAAGCTGCGCTATACCGGTATCGAGAATCTCGACGTCACCGCGTCGCTGTCGTATGCCGATGCACAAAATGACGGTGGACAACTGATTCCCGCGTCGACGCCCTCTGTTCCGTCGAATAAGCAATTCACCTCGGATGATCTCGTTCCGCAATTCGGTCGTTACTCACTGAACACGCCGAATATCGCGAGACCGAATCTTGCCAATTATCCTTACGGCAAAACGAGGCAGCAGATCGCATCCATCAATGTCGCCTATGATTTTGGCGATACACTATTCCGATCGATCACCGGCTTTGTCAAAACTGAAGACTCGTTTACCAACGACTTCAGCGGTAACGGCAACGTCATGGCGTCGAACATTGCAAACGCCGAACAGTTGAGTGAAGAGCTGCAAATTCAAGGCAGCGCGCTCAACGGAAAGTTGAATTATTTGCTCGGTGTTTATCTCTTCGGTGAAGATGCCACTCAAAACTTCGCCTGGAACTCGTATCTGCCTGGCGTTCTACCGATCCTTCCGGTCTCTACCAGCGCATTGAAGATCAAAACCACCTCGGTCTCGGCCTTCACGCAACTCGACTACCTGTTGACGGATGCATTGAAAGTCACGGGTGGCGTCCGCTACACGAAGGACGAGAAGCGCTTCGACATGCTCTACCGCGGTTTGTTGCCACCGATCACGCCGGCGACAGGAATCGTCGACCTCGACAATTCCTACTCGGAAATTTCGCCTCGTATCGGTATCGACTACAAGGTCGCTAGCGACAACGACAACATCGACAGCATGCTGCTCTATGCCTCGGTGGCAAGCGGCTTCAAGTCGGGCGGCTATAACGGCATCGCAATCTTCGGCTTCAACGACGCGCTGACGCCATATGCGCCAGAAACGAATACCACCTACGAAGCCGGCATCAAGACCGACCTGCTCGGCAGTCGTCTGCGCGTCAATGCCAACTACTTCCTGCAGAAGGCCGACGATCTGACCCTCAACGCGACCGTAATCCTGCCGAATGGCACAGCGACCTTCCCAGTCCAAAATGCGGGCAAGGCAACGGTACGTGGTCTCGAGGTCGAGGTAACTGCCATCCCGACCGATGGACTGACCCTCTTCCTTAGCGGCACGTTTGCCATGGACGGTAAGTATGATGAAGTCGCGCCAAGCAGCGCACCGGCGAACTCGTTGAAAAACTACGGTGTCAATCCAACGGTACCGCAGACGCCTTCGAGTTCGTTCACAATCGGCTTTGACTATGGCCTCGATACGGAGCTCGGCCGTGTGAGCTTCGGTGCCGATTGGTTTCAGACGGATGACTACATCACTAGCGCCACTAACGACTTCAGGGTCAAAGGCTACGGCCAGGGCAATGCTTTCGTGAACCTCGCGTTCAGCGAAGCGTGGTCCGTGCGCGCCTCTGCCAAGAACTTCATTAATGAGTACGTGATTCAGACTGGCTCACGTGGCTTCCTCGGCGGATTCATTCCGATCCGTCCGCGCGAATACTTCTTGTCGGTGAATTACAAAGTCGATTGATTCTCTCGAGGCAGGCGTGCGGCCACACATCGGTCGCACGCCTGCTACCTCGGCGCCAAACCAGGCGCCGGCACCTTACGATCGACCCGTCCCAAATCGGGTGCTGCGATCGAAGGTGTCACATGCAGGAACTGCTCAAGACCTATCCGCAACTCTCTCAAGAGACGCTCGCGTTTCTGGCGAGAAAACATGGCCACTTCATCAATGGCCGTGTGGAGCATGGCGCTGCGGGTGAACCTATCGACATCTACGACCCTGCGACGGGTTTGCGCATCGCACAATGCAGTGCCGGCGGAGACGCGGAAATCGATGCCGCGGTGAAGGCGGCTCGCGCTGCTTTCGAGGGTCCTTGGTCGAAATTCACGGCGGCGCAGCGCAGCGTGGTGCTGTGGAAAATCGCCGATCTGATCCAAGCGAATTTTCAACAACTGTGCGAACTCGAAATTTTGGATAACGGCCTGCCAACGCCGCTCGCCCAATACGTTTGCGGCATGGTCGTGCCGGAATTTTTCCGCTACTACGCCGGCTGGCCAACCAAAATCGAAGGCGCCACTCTGCCTGCCGCACCGCAAGGCAAACTTCCGGGTGAGGCGATTTCCTTTACCCTACGAGAACCGATCGGTGTCGTCGGTGCCATCACACCCTGGAACTCGCCGCTACCGATGGTCATGCTCAAACTCGCGCCGGCATTGGCCACCGGCTGCACTATCGTTTTGAAGCCAGCCGAACTCACGCCGTTGACTGCGATGCGCCTTGCCGAGATCTGTCAGGAAGCGGGTGTTCCCGATGGTGTCGTCAATATCGTCAATGGCTACGGTGCAACGGCGGGCGCCGCTCTTGCTGCGCATCCGGGCGTCGACAAAATTGCCTTCACGGGTTCGACAGAGGTTGGTCGCTCGATCGTGCGCGCTGCTGCGGGTAATTTGAAAAAAGTATCGCTTGAGCTTGGCGGTAAATCGCCTGTCGTCGTGTTCGACGATGCCGATTTAGAGCAAGCGATTCCCGGAGCAGCACGCGCGTGTTTCTTCTTGCAAGGCCAGAACTGCATGGCGGGCACTCGACTTTTTCTCCACGAGAAGATTCATGACACTGTCGTCGAGGGCATCGCGACCATCGCACGATCGATGAAGCTCGGTCCTGGACTCGATCCGGCATCGGAGTTCGGCCCCTTAATCTCGGCCAAACAACGCGAACGTGTCGAAGGCTTCGTCGAAGCCGGGCGGAAAGAAGGCGCTGATATCGTCTGCGGCGGCAAGTCACCAAGCGGCTCGGGCTATTTTTTCGAGCCGACAATTCTCACCAAAACCACTCACGATATGACGCCGGTCAAAAACGAAATTTTTGGGCCCGTATTATGCGTACATCGATTTGGCGATGAGGATCTAGACAAGGTGGCACGCGAAGCGAACTCGACCATTTATGGGCTATCCGGCAGCGTCTGGACGCGCGATCTTGGGATCGCCATGCAGATGGTTCGCAAGATCGACTCCGGACAAGTCAGCGTGAACATGCATGCCGCGCTCGATCCGGCTATGCCCTTTGGTGGCAACAAGCAATCGGGCTGGGGTCGCGAATTCGGCAAGGAAGGTCTTGAGCCTTATCTCAAGACCAAGGGCATCTCAATGACGTGGTGACTAGAGACCGTCACCAAGAGCATGCGGTAGGGGTCGTGACCCCGCCGCCTTGCGAGCTAAACAATCGCTGGTACTCTGGATTACTGCTGAGCAGCAGCTTGGCAGCACAGCGTAGCTCATCTACCTGAGAGCGCTTCAGGCTGAACGTTGTTTCGATCTGCGTAACTTCTTTGAATCTGGGGTGATCACGCAGGCTATCGAGACTGAGATCGATGAAGTGCAGCGCATCACTGGAATTTTCCGGAGACAACCGGGTAGCCCAGCGCGCCAAGGTCTCTTGCAGCAAAGCCTTGCTTTCGACCGAATATCGATCCATCGGCACGGTGCCCACCAATTTCAACATGTCGATCACATCAGGTGGGCTACATCTGCCTGCGATGCGAGCCCATTGCGTATCGGATGCGTTCAGCGTGATGAAGACCAATTTTCGAGTCCCACTCCGTTGCACCGTATCCTGGAAGTGCGACGCATCATCACCATCGGTAAGCGCATCCAAGGTCGAGCGCACCCCGAGATTGTCGCTCAGCGCCCCATCCATCAAATGAAGGTAGCCGTAGGTTCGTGAATCGCTGCGAGCTAGAATCGTGGCCGCTCGGAAATGCTCTCGTGAACTATGATCGCCCGATTCGATCGCGCGAAGCGTCCAGGTTGGCACTCGATAAGCACAGCGACCCGCACTGTTACGAATCGTGATCGGCGTGAGCACTGCAGGCACGGATGAGGATGCTGCAACCGCGCGACTGAGGGGATATCGGGCAAGATCGAGACACAATAAATCGAACGTGTCTTGCGTGAATTCGAAACGCCCTGCGATGCCAATATCCGTTGCGTTGATGACCAGAAACGGGCGATCAGCGCGCTCGATCAGATCTCCGTACGTGATACCACTAAACAAGTTTTTATCGAGGTGCTCGGCATACAAGTCGCCGCGATCAAAATGACGCGATTGCAACTTGAACCAACTGCGCGGATCGAACAGGACCTCCCGGCGCATCTCGGCAGCAAAATCACGATAGAAAAAATCTTGCGCAAAGCGCTCGAAGATTTTGTCGCCATGCGAGACAAAGTAGGCGGCGGGGATCGCGCCACCCGAGACGGCCGAAATAATATCGACTTCATCGAGCAACCTACGCAAACGACCCTCGTGCTGAATACGGTCAGTAGCGAGTTGTTCGAATATGCCGAAAGCCATCGCCGAGGCTCGAAGACCTCCACCAGACAAACTGACGATGACGAGCAAATCATCCTTGGGCCGATCGGCAATCGCTCTCGCGAGTCGGTAGCCGCTACCTTCGTCGACCCTCGTAATCGAATCGCCTAGATAAGCGCTCGGTGTCGCGCAAGCCGCGAGAAACGGCAACAGCAGTGCCGATAAGCGAACTGCCGACTTACGGAGCAATATCCCCTCGCGATCGTCGAGTGCGCGACAGGTAGTCGGCTATACCTTCGAGTTCAGTCCTCTGCAGTTCGCGCAACAGCGGCGCGTGTGTTTTGGAAAGCCTCGGGCGGCGTATCTCGACCACATCAATGAACTGGCGAATCAGATACTCGGGATGCTGTCCTGCCAAACGAGATACGCCACGATCTGCATTACCCTGGCCAGTTGCGCCGTGACAGGCCTCGCAACGCTCGAAATACACTCTCGCACCGTTCGTCAAAAACTCGCCGGAGCCGTGCACGGTCGGACTCATTGGTTGCAGTGAAGCGATGAGCGCAGCGACATCGGCCAAGTCTTGGGGAGTCTGCATCACCTTCAATCGTGACACGTGCTCCATGCGGATATCCCAACGCTCAGCGTGCCGATAATCGACGAGCTGCCTGAGTAAGACTGGATAGTGCTGAGAGCCAATTACCGGGACGGACCCATCTGGCAGCCCCGAGCCGTCGACACCGTGACATGCTGCACAGGTTGCGAAGATTTGATCGCCGCGACGCGCATCGGGCACAGCCGCCAACGCCGCCTGATACTCAACCGAGGCCTCACCGCGAGGCGACGCTAATACAGAGCTCGTCGGAACGAGCAACATCAACGATGCAAAAACAAGAACGACGCTACGCACGCCCCACATTACCAAGCACCAGTATTTGGCATAGACATCCATGGCTCAGCCGGTGGCAAAGCGGGCCCCTGTTGCAACAACTCGATCGAGACCCCGTCCGGAGAACGTACGAAGGCCATTCGACCGTCGCGAGGCGGACGTAGAACGGTTACACCGTGATCCATTAGGCGCTGACAGCTGGCATAGATATTCTCGACACCATAAGCCAAGTGACCAAAATTGCGCCCGCCTTGGTAAACCTCAGGATCCCAGTTGAAGGTCAACTCGACCTGAGCGGCATGGTCCCCCGGAGCGGCCAGAAAGACGAGCGTATATCGCCCTTGCGGCACCTCCTTGCGCGAGACTTCTTCGAGACCTAGCGCGTCACAGTAAAACGCCAACGAACGATCGAGGTCGCTGACTCGTACCATGGTGTGCAGATATTTCATTTAGAACATTTCCGAGGGACCAGGCGCATCGGTCTTCACGGGAGCATGTCGCGCCACGATGTAATCACCGGTGATCATGGCGTCATACGATTGTCCGGGACCAACCATCGGGTAGACGCCCGCATCGGGATCGATAATGACTTCGAGAAATGCAGGGCCCGGATAACGGATGAACTCTTCCACGACTCGAGGCACGTCTTCCTTGCGATCGAGACGTACTGCGAACTCGAAGCCATCGGCCTGCGCTGCTTTGACGAAGTCTTTCTTGTGCAGCGACTTGTCACTCGCTGACAAGCGACCTTTGAAAAACAACTTCTGCCATTGCTTGACCATGCCGTCGCCGAAATTATTCAACACGACAACCTTGACCGGTAGATTGTAGGTCGTCACGGTCTCGAGGTCGCCGAAGTTCATTCGAATCGATGCATCGCCATCGATATCGATGACCAGCGCCTTCGGATCGGCAAATTGCGCGCCGATGGCTGCAGGCAGACCAAAGCCCATCGTGCCCATAGATCCCGAGGTCAACCATAACCGCGGCCGGCAGAAATCGAAATATTGTGCCGCCCACATTTGATGCTGTCCCACACCGGTGGCGATGATCGCCTGCCCTCGCGTCAAACGATTGATTTCTTCGATGACGTAGTACGGCTGAATCAGAGGGCTCTCACGATCGTAGTTCATCGCATGCCGGGTGCGCAGCGCTGCGATCTCTTGATGCCACTGCGAGTAATCGACGGGGAATCCGGTTTTTCGACCAAATGCGGTCAAGGCATGAATGGCGTCGGGCAATTGTCCAACATGACTCCAATCGACCTTTTTGACCTTGTTGATTTCAGCCCGATCGATATCGATATGGGCGATTTTTTTGGCGCGCGGTGCGAACTTATTGGGTACCCCTGCGACACGATCATCAAAGCGCGAACCAACCGCAAGTAGCAGATCGCAATCTTCGACGGCGTAGTTGGCAAAAGCTGCCCCGTGCATGCCTAGCATGCGCATGGACAATTGATGTGTGGTGTCGAACGCGCCGATACCCATCAAGGTCGTCACGACTGGGATGCCGAAAGTCTCGGCAAACTCAGTCAACGCGCTTGACGCCTCGCCATTGATAACGCCACCACCTGCATAGATCAGCGGTCGCTTGGCATCGCGAAGCATGGCGAAAAACGCAGCGGCTTCGTCATCTTCAATGCCCGCGTGCGTCGTCGCGAAGAGCCTCTTTCGATATCCGGGGACCGGAAGAGTGCCTTCGCCGCGGAACGTGCCCGACCAATTCTGAACGTCTTTGGGCACATCGATCACGACCGGGCCTGGTCGACCGGTACGCGCGATCTCGAATGCCGTACGGATCGTTGCTTCGAGTTTTTCGGGGTCAGTGACTAGGAACACATGCTTGGCAACCGAACCCATGATGGCCGACACCGGTGCTTCCTGGAACGCATCGGTGCCGATAGCCGCGGTCGGAACCTGTCCACAGATCACGAGCATGGGGATCGAGTCAGCCATCGAATCGCGCACCGGCGTGACCGTGTTGGTTGCACCCGGACCCGAAGTCACGAGACAAACACCGACTCGTCCGCTAGCACGGGCATAACCTGCGGCCATGAAGCCTGCGCCTTGCTCATTTGCAGGCACGATCAGTGGCATCTGCTCGCCGCCATGATCAACCTGAGCCTGGTTGTGTAGAAAAACAGCATCGTAGGCGGGCAGGATCGCACCACCGGAATAGCCGAAAACGGCTGTGGTACCTTCGTCCACGAGAACCTGCACAATCATCTCGGCTCCGGTCATAACCACACCCGCCTTCGGATGGCGCTTGGAGACGAGCTTGGCAGCAGTGGACTCAGACATAGGTAAAACCCGAGAGAAAGACCGGCAGGGAGTCTTTCAGACTACCAGTTTGACCGCTTCGTGCAATATGCTCCACGGCACGCCCATGAGACACATCATCGCCATCCACCTGCAAAACGAAGCCGGCGCCCTGACACGGGTCGCGGGTCTGTTCTCCACTCGCGGCTATAACATTGAATCTCTCTCGGTAGCTGCAACCAACGACGCCACTGTCTCACGCATCACGCTAGTGACGCGCGGATCGGATTCGGTCGTGCAGCAGATCATCAGCCAGCTCAACAAGCTGATCGATGTGGTCAGCGTCGAAGATATGACGCAAGGCGAACACATCGAGCGTGAACTAGTGCTGCTCAAACTCAAGGTGAGGCTAGAGCAGTCGGATGCGGTGCGTGGCTACGTCGTTCGCGCGGGCGGTCGCGTGCTCGATCCGGCTAGCGATGGCTTCATCGTCGAACTGACGGCCAGTGAACAGGAAGTCGATCAGTTCGTCACGGATCTTGGCAAAGGCGCAGAAATCGTCGAAGTCGTCCGCAGTGGCGCGCTGGGAATCAGCCGACTCGAGCGCGCTCAGCGCTCACGTCGAGATTGAAGGTCGACGCAACGGCTCCAAGACAGCGCGAATCAGCGCAGGTATCTCTACCGGTCGGCGCGTTTGTGCGTCCACATAGACGTGCACAAATTTACCGGTAGCCGCAGCCGACTCCGCGCCTTGTGCAAATACGCCTAAACGGTAAGTGACGCTGCTGCGACCGAGTCTCTCGACGGCGAGACCAATATCGAGAGGCTGCGGGAACGATAGCGAAGCGTGAAATACGCAGCCCGTCTCGGCGACGATGCCGATCTGCCCGAGTGATCGCGTGTCTGTGCCGGTGGCTTCGATAAGAAACGCGTTGACCGTGGTGTCGAAGTATTCGTAGTACACCACGTTGTTGATGTGCCCATAGGCATCGTTATCGAGCCAACGAGTCATCATCGGTCGGAAAAACGGGAACTCGTTGCGCTGTGGGATCGCTGGACGGGTGTTCATGACCACTGCATTGTCGCCCGCCAACCGGACAGTTGCCAGCACTAGCACCGACAGCGTAGCGTCAGGATATGAAAACTCGCGCTGCCATTCTCGTTAGAACCGGTGCACCCGCGCCTTATGCGGAGTCCTGCCCACTCGAGATCGCCGATGTCGATTTAGCGCCACCTGGGCCCGGCGAAGTGCTCATCAAGATGAAAGCGGCCGGCCTCTGTCACTCTGACCTTTCCGTCATTGATGGTAATCGACCGCGACCGCTGCCCATGGTGCTCGGCCACGAGGGCGCGGGTGTCGTCGAAGAAATCGGCTCAGGCGTCACCGATCTCGCGGTGGGCGATCACGTCGTCACCGCGTTCGTACCCAGTTGCGGAACTTGCCAGCCCTGTCACTCCGGACGTCCCGCACTATGTGAGCCCGGACTCGTCGCCAACACAGCGGGCACCTTGCTCAGCGGGGCACGTCGCTTGCGACGGCACGAAGCCGAGCTCAACCACCATCTCGGCGTCTCCGCTTTCGCAGACTACGCGACCGTGTCGCGCAATTCATTGGTGAAAGTCGATCGATCGCTCGGCTTTGCCGAAGCAGCGGTCTTCGGTTGTGCCGTGATCACCGGCACCGGCGCTGTGATCAACACCGCCGATCTGCCGCGCGAGCGTACGGTGGCGGTGATCGGCTTGGGTGGGGTTGGCCTCGCTGCCCTGCTCGGCGCACGGTTACGCGAAGCGACGACCCTCGTCGCGATCGATTTGTCGGACTCCAAACTCGCCATGGCGCGCGACTTAGGTGCAACGCACACCTTCAACGCAGCCGATCCTGATTGCGCTGAAAAAGTGAGATCTCTGACGTCAGGCGGCGTCGAGTTTGCTTTCGAGATGGCGGGTGTCGTCAAAGCGATGGAACTCGCCTATCGCATCACACGCCGCGGCGGAACGACGGTGACTGCAGGGCTAGCCCATCCGCAAGCGATGTTTTTGATACCCCAGGTTGGTATCGTGGCCGAAGAGCGCACGATCAAAGGTAGTTATCTCGGTAGCTGCGTACCGTCACGAGACATTCCGCGGTACATCGAGTGGTATCAGGCAGGTCGGTTACCGGTGGATAAATTACTGTCTGAAACCTTAGTGCTCGATGAAATCAATGAAGGGTTCGATCGCTTAGCGCGCGGCGAAACCTTACGTCAAACGTTGACGCTATAACGCATCGAAATTGGCCGCTCCGGCATCGTAGTCATAGAGCGTTCGTAGCTCCATCATGCCCGCGGTCAGTGCTTTGACCTGCTCGGCCGGCTCATCGCCAAAGTAAAGTTCGGCGCGTGCGCGTGACATTGCCAATGCGTTCGTCACTCTACCAATGCGTGCGCGCTCATAGCGCTCCAAAAACGCACTAGTCGTCGTCGTTGCTTGCGCTGCACGCCCAAGCACGGCGGCATCCTCCAACGCCATGACCGCACCTTGCCCTGTGAAAGGCGGCATGGCGTGCGCAGCATCACCTAGCAAGGTGACTCGTCCCTGTGTCCAAGACGGCAGCGAATCGCGATCGAAGAGACCCCATTTGAAGAGTCGATCAGACGGTGTCAGCGATAGCAGATCGAGAGCGCGCGGCTCGAAATCAGCAAACTCAGTCAGCAACTCATTGAGCGTGCTAGGAACAGACCAGCCTTCTTCCATCCAAGCATCACGTTTGGCGATTGCGACGAAATTGATCCAAGCACCACGCCTCAGTGGATAACGCATCAACATACGTCTTGGGCCCAAGGTCATGCAAAGCGGCGGATCGAGCAAACTCGCCGGTACCTGCGCTCCAGGAATCAAGCCGCGCCATGCTACATAGCCAGTGAAATTCGCTTGGTCCGGACCAAACAACTGCGCACGAACTCTCGAGTGGATACCATCCGCACCGATCACGTAATCGGCTTGATCACTCCAGCCGGAGCTGCAACGAACCAGAACGCCGTCGTTAGTATCTTTGCAAGAAATAAACTCTGCAGAGGTCACGATGCTGTCAACATCGAGCGCTGTCACCGCGGAAAGCAAGGCTTGATGCAGATCGGCACGATGCACGTGATACAGCGGATATCCGTAACGCTCTCGGCTGCGATCCTGCGGCAATGTCACAAGATCTTCACCCGTGCGGTAATGGCGCAAGCTGCCGGCGACGGGAGTGCTACCGATCCGAGCCAAGTCATCTGCCAAACCGAGGTAAGCCAACGCCTTCGAGGCATTCGGCGTGATACTCAAACCCGCGCCAACTTCCCCCAAAGACGCACTTTGTTCGATCACTCGAACACGATGTCCTGCTCGTAACAAAGCGAGCGCGGCAGCGAGTCCGCCAATACCCGCACCGACAATAATCGTCTTAGGTGAATGCGATGTCATTCAACCATCAACATTAACGACGCTCTCGCACCGGTATAGGCACGCTGCAAAGATCGATCTTGCCTGCCGGCTGCAGATACCACTCGTCGCGACGATTACGTCGCGACTCGATCAACGCCGCAAAAGTTGGCGTATCGGTACGTAGCACCTCGAGAGGAGTGCGTTCAGTTGGCGGAAGATCCATCGCAAAACGCATCCGCTTGATCGGAACGCGCTCCTCTGCCTTCGCATAGAAGCCTAAGGGCAGCGTGCCACGAGGTAATGCCGCCAGTAACTCCATACCTCGCACCGCTCGGCCAATCACGGTGATATTGCGATCGAGTTGTCGGGGTGAATGACCGATCACGGCGTACAACTCAGCGGCATTACCGGAATCGGCTGCGGTATCGCGCCCGACGCCCAAGGTACCGTAGCAGTGGGTCAGCCAGACCTTGCCAGCGCGCTCGTCCAGCGCGGCCGCAAAGCCCTCGATGAATCCCACTTGAGGTGCGTAAACATCACCGTCGGGCAAGCGAGTCATGCGCCAGCTGCGATTCCAGCGCTGCTCGAACTCGGGGGCGACCTTGGCTTTGGCAGCGCCCAAAGGCCTGTTGCTCTCAGGGTCACCCCATTGGGTAACGAAGTTGTCCTGCACGCGATTGATGCTAAGCCCATCGAACCATCCCGCCTGCGTCAAGGTTCGCAAATTGGCGACGTGCGCTGGCGCAAAGTTCGGGGCGAGCTCGAAGATAACTCGCCCGCTGTCGAGATCGAGATAGAGTGTTTTTTCGGGATCGAGCGGTCGCCAGTCTGCGGCGGTCGATGCAGCCAAGACTGCCGCCATCGTTCCGGGCGGCGGCGCGTCATTAGCCGCGACTTGAAAGCCCACAGCCGACCAGGCGACTGCCACAATCGAGACGAGACGACGTCGGAATAGGAGAGTGGTATTCATCGGGCGATTCTAGCGCGCCCTTGGTTGTCCTAGACTTCACACCATGAACATCGACGCAAAACGCAAAGCGGCAGCTGGCACGCTGGTCGCGCCCCTCGCCGGACAAGGAAAACTCATGGTTCGGGTCGGCCGGGAGACCTCAGGTCGAGGTGGCAAAGGCGTCTCCGTCATCACGGGTCTTCCCCTGCCCCAGGCTCAGCTCGAGGAACTTGCCAAACAACTCAAGAAGCGTTGCGGTTGCGGCGGGACCGTCCGGAACGGCGTGATCGAGATCCAGGGCGACCAGCGTGATTTACTGGTCGCGGAGCTGATCCGGCTCGGTTACCCGGCGAAACGCTCGGGCGGTTGACCGGCTGAGTCGTTTTGATTTCGAAAGCCGGGGTCGGTAGCACCGGCACGGCTCGACCCATGGTCTTTTCGATATCGCGCAGCAAGCCAACCTCGTCTGGCGCAACCAAGCTCACCGCGCGACCGCTCGCACCTGCGCGCGCCGTCCGTCCGATACGATGAACGTAGTCCTCGGGCACATTCGGCAACTCGTAATTAACGACTTGCGGTAATTCTTTGATATCTAATCCGCGAGATGCGACTTCGGTCGCAACGAGTGCTGCGATCTGTCCAGACTTGAAATCTTCTAGAGCGCGAACGCGCGCGCCCTGACTCTTGTTGCCATGGATGGCAGCCGCACGAATACCAGCCCCTTCGAGTTGTTGTGCCAATCGATTCGCGCCATGCTTGGTGCGCGTGAAGACGAGCACCTGATGCCACGTTCCTTCACCTTGTGCACCATGATCGAAGAGGTGGACTAGCAAGTGTCGTTTGGCTTCCTTCGGAACCTTGAACGCCACCTGATCGACTCGCTCCGCTGTAGTGTTTCTGGGAGCGACCTCGACTGAGACGGGATTTCGCAAAATCTTCGATGCCAACTCGCGGATATCGTCCGAATAGGTGGCGGAAAACATCAAGTTCTGGCGCTGCGGCGGCAACAACTTGATGATGCGCTTGATCGCATGGATGAAACCCATGTCGAGCATGCGATCGGCTTCATCGAGAACCAGGCACTCGACCTTCGACAAATCGGCATAACCTTGCTCGACCAAATCGAGCAAACGGCCGGGCGTGGCGATCAGCAGATCACAGCCACGACGCAAGCCTTCGATTTGCGGCTTTTCGCTGACACCACCGAAGATGACGAGCGAACGGATGTTTTTGTAGCGACCATAAGCCTTGGCGTTCTCGGCGATCTGCGCCGTCAACTCGCGCGTTGGGCTCAATACGAGTGCTCGGGGCGCATGGCCACTCGCGGCATTCAATCGCTGCAAAACGGGAAGCACGAAGCCCGCTGTTTTGCCAGTGCCCGTCTGTGCGCCCGCGAGAATATCTCGACCGGACAGCACCGCAGGAATAGCCTTGAATTGGATAGGAGTCGGCGTGGCGTAACCCTTTTCGGCGACGGCACGCAACAGCTCAGGCTGAAGCCCGAGATCAGAAAACTGCATTGATGATGAGATCCGTAGTTGATTTAACTCGCGACACGGACAAAGCCGTAGCGGTCAGTTGCGAGTCGAGTAATGGGGGCGCTGACCGCGCAACCCTTATTTTGTAGACGAGATTGTACACCACGACGCGCAGGTCGTCACGGCATTTCTGATCGTGCAATGGATGTCAGATGCTCGCCTGCAGCTTTTCCAACTCTTCCCAACGCAAATATGCTGCATCGATCTGCTCGGAGAGCGCTTGCAACTCGCCCAAGGTTTTTTTGACTTCGCTCTGATCTCGACCATAGAAGTTTGGATCAGCTACTAAGGCGTCGAGCACTGACTTACGCGACTCCAAGGTCTCGAGCTGCACAGGCAACTCGTCGAACTCGCACTGCTCTTTGTACGAGAGGCGCTTTTTCTTGCTGGGTGTAGGCGGAGCGGTTGTGGCCACCTCGTTTTTAGAGTCGAGCTTGGCCGACTTTCGAGTAGAGGGCGCGGCAACTGATGCTGCAGTGCTCTTCTTCCACTCTTCCCAATCACTCCAACCACCGACGAACTCACGGACTCCCCCATCGCCCTCGAGTACAAGCAAGCTCGTAACGACTCGATCGAGAAAGCTTCGGTCATGACTGACGAGCAAAAGAGTTCCATCAAAACCGGCAACGAGCTCCTCGAGTAACTCCAAGGTGTCGATATCCAAGTCATTGGTCGGCTCGTCGAGGACAAGCAGATTGGCTGGACGGGCAAACAGTCGCGCGAGCAGCAAGCGATTTCGCTCACCGCCGGACAGCGCACTGGCCGGAGTCAGCAATTGATCGGGTCTGAATAGAAAATCTCGCAGATAGCCCGAGACATGTCGATTCTCACCGCCGATAGGCACGAAGGAATTGCCGTCGTTGACGTTATCCGACACGGATGCGCTGAGATCGAGTTGTTCGCGCTGCTGATCGTAATAGGCCACTTCCAATCGCGAACTGCGTTTGACGCGCCCACTCGACGGTTCTAGCTCCCCGAGCAGCAACTTGATGAGTGTGCTCTTGCCTGCGCCATTTGGTCCGACGATTCCGATTCGATCACCACGCTGGATACGCGTCGTGATCCCTCGCAGCACCTCGCGATCTCCGAAAGAGACGGCAGCTTGCTCGGCTTCAAAGATCAGCTTGCCTGACTCGACGGCCTCGGTAACGGCCAATTCAGCTTGTCCGATTCGATCACGGCGTGCTTTTCTCTCGGCACGCATCGCCTCGAGCGCTCGGACTCGACCTTCGTTGCGAGTACGTCGGGCCTCGACCCCTTTGCGTATCCACACTTCCTCTTCGGCTAGCTTCTTGTCGAACAATGCATTAGCTTTTACTTCGATTTCGAGTTGTAGCGTTTTCTTGGCGACGAAATCGTCGTAGTTACCCGGCCACGAACTCAGCTTGCCGCGATCTAACTCCACGACTCGCGTCGCGAGTCGATTGACGAACATGCGATCGTGACTCACGAACAAGAGCGCCCCGCGGAACTCAAGCATTACCGCTTCGAGCCATTCGATCGCCGAGATATCTAGATGATTGGTCGGCTCGTCGAGCAGCAGAATTTCGGGCTCTGAAACCAAAGCCCGACTAAGCAGCACACGCCGACGCCAGCCACCCGATAAGCCCACGAACGCTTGCTCCGCAGGCAACTGCAATCGCGAAATGATCGTGTCGACTCGATGGGCATGATCCCAACTCTCGCCCTGAGCGCCCGCAAGACCACCGCGTACCACTTCGAGCACGGAAGCGTCGGTCATCAGATCGAGATCCTGCTCAAGCATTGCGAGACGCGCGCCCGGCTTTACCCACACAACGCCATCGTCCGGTGAGGTGACGCCGGCCACCAGGCGCAGTAACGACGACTTGCCCTCGCCGTTTCGACCAACGATACATACACGCTCACGCTCGCCGATGTTCAGATCGACGTGATCGAGTAGAGGTCGCGAACCAAAGGCTAGCGAAACGGCATCAAAACGAAGCAGCACTAGGAGTCAGTCTATGTCGGGTTCTGCAATGCGAGACCGTGCTGGCGGAAGAACGCGCAGGCGGCCGCAAACGCAAGTATCGCATCATCGGGCCGATAAGCGGCACGATAGTCAGCATGAAAACCGTGCTTCGCTTGCGGATACACGGTGATCGAGGAGCCCCTCGCTGCGGCAGAGACACCGTCGAGCTGTAACGCCCTACGCATGACCTCGACGGACTCGAGCGGAATGCCGGCGTCTTCTCCTGCATAAAGACCGAGCACCGGCGCTCGCAATCGCGCTACGACATCCACAGGATGCACCGGCTGCAACTCACTCGCCTGTCCCACCAGACGGCCATACCAAGCAACGCCCGCAGCGATGGCATCGGAATGGGCCGAATACAACCAAGTGATACGGCCACCCCAACAAAACCCTGTGATACCAGCCTTGCCGGTCGCACCGTCACCACGCGACCAAGCCAAGGTCGCATCAAGATCGCTCATGACCTGTGCATCGGGAACACGCGCGACGATTTCGCGCATCAAGGTTTGCATATCGGCTACAGCGCCCGGATTGCCCTGGCGGAGGAACAACTCCGGAGCGATTGCGTAGGCACCGAGTTTGGCGAATCGACGACATACATCACGAATGTGTTCGTGCACACCAAAGATTTCTTGTATGACGATGACCAGCGGCCAATCACGACCCGCCAACGGACGGGCGCGATAAGCCGGCAACATATCCCGACCAACTGGGATGGTGACCTCACCGGCCTCCAGACCTTCAGTGCTCGTTTGGATTGTCGTTGCACTCACAGGGACAGTCGCTGCAGCGAAGCCGCCAATCAAGGCACCTTTGACAAAGCCGCGGCGATCAACAGCAGACAGCGGTTGCAGACTACGGCGTTCGCTCTCCAAACTCACGGCTTTTTCTCCAACGGGATTAGCACTTCGTTCCGGCGCATGAACCACGGCATGAAGGGCGCATCGTAACGAGCGATGATGGCGCTATCACCCGGCAGGGCATTCAAGCTCCGCGATTGCAGGGCACGACGGAGATCTTGCTCGTGCTCACGAAAGTTTTCTTCAGTCCATCGACCCGAGTAGCGCCAGACAGCAACCGTCCGCGCAGGAACTTCTCGGATGCTGACGCGTGGATCGGTGGGCTTCGGCACTGTGTCGCGGTTGTATTTGCGCGGTACGATGAAGCCTACTCGATAGACTCCTTCCCCCTTGGCCTGCTCGACCGGAGCCGTCATGGCGATCTTCTCGCCTTGCGACGACTGCTCTACCGGCGCGGTCATCGCAATCTCGGTCTGCGCTGTGTTAGCACCGCTGATATAGCGAAAGAGTCGCCCGAAGGCGATGTTGCCGGCATTCATGAATCCGGTTTCCACCTCGGTCTCGGCGATCAAGTAAGACGAATACGCTCGTAGTTCGAACGATCCGTCTTGCTCGAGCACCCGATACTCGGGGATTTCTATAGCCATCGCTGGCCAACTTGCCAGAGCGAGCAATAGCCCAGCGAGAACATAGCGTAGCCTCACACGACCTCGAAGAGGCCGGCAGCGCCCATGCCACCGCCAATGCACATAGTGACGACCACATGACGTACACCCAAGCGCTTGCCCGCGAGCAACGCATGACCTACGAGTCGTTGGCCACTCATGCCATAGGGGTGTCCGACTGCAATGGCACCGCCATCAACGTTGAGTCGATCGTCAGGAATCCCGAGTTTGTCGCGGCAGTAGAGCACCTGCACTGCAAATGCTTCGTTGAGCTCCCATAAGCCCACATCCTCGATCTTCAAACCGGCGCGCGCCAACAATTTGGGTACGGCAAAAACCGGACCGATACCCATTTCGTCAGGCTCACAGCCAGCTACAGCAAAGCCTCGAAATACGCCAAGCGGTTTAGCGCCGACACGTTCTGCCTCGGCCGCGCTCATCACCACACAGGCACCCGCGCCATCAGAGAATTGGCTCGCATTGCCCGCGGCGACCGAACCGCCGGGCGTCGCTGCTTTGATTTTTGCGATAGCTTCGACCGTCGTCCCTTCGCGCAAGCCCTCATCCTGCGACACCGTCACCTCACGCGTGTACAACTTGCCGCCGGCTGCTTGGTCGATGCCGGCCGTACGCACGGTGATCGGCGCGATCTCGGCACTGAAGTGTCCTGCCGCCAAAGCCGCGCAAGCTCGCTGCTGACTGCGCGCACCGTATTCATCCTGACGCTCACGAGAGATCCCGTAGCGAGTGGCAACCGTTTCCGCCGTCTGCAGCATGGAGTGATAGATCGCAGGCTTATTCTTTTTGAGCCAGCCGTCGTAAACCATATGCATGTTGACTTCGAGCTGCACGCAGGAAATTGACTCGAGACCACCCGCGACATAAACATCGCCTTCGCCGGCGATCACGCGCTGCGCCGCCAAAGCGATGGTCTGTAAACCGGAAGAACAAAAGCGATTCACGGTCAGTCCAGCGACCGATACCGGCAGACCTGCGCGCAAAGCGATCTGTCTTGCGATGTTGTTACCTGTTGCGCCCTCTGGATAGGCGCAGCCCATGATTACATCCTCCACGGATGCAGGATCAACGCCCGCTCTCTCCACCGCTGCCTTGACGGCGTGGGCGCCGAGCGTCGCGCCGTGAGTCATGTTGAAGGATCCCTTCCAACTCTTGGCAAGTGGCGTACGAGCGGTCGAGACGATGACGGCCTCGCGGCCCGTCGTGGCGCGGCTCATGCTGCACCTCCATTGAATGAACGATTGTCGATGGCGAGCCGTGCGATCAGTGCAGCGGGTGCCCAGAAGTCGGCATCACCGCCCTCTTGCTCACCGAACTGCCGCATACGTCGCGCGACCTCATATAACTTTTGTGACTCTGCATAGTGCATTGGCCCACCGCGCCAGACGGGGAATCCGTAACCCATCAGGTAGACAAGATCGATATCCGACGCTCGCTGAGCAATCTTTTCGTCGAGGATGCGCGCGCCTTCGTTAACCAACGCATAGACCAGTCGATCAACGATTTCGGCGTCAGTCAATTTACGTAGCGAATGACCTGCTTCCTTGCGAACCTCGTCGATCACTCCGGCGACGATCGTTGACGGGTACGCCTGGCGATCACCTTTTTTGTAGTCGTACCAACCGGCGCCAGTCTTCTGGCCGAAACGACCCATTTCACACAACCGATCGGCAACAACCTGTCGTCGTTTCAGTGTGCCCTCGGCGTACTGTCGCTTACGGATGTGCCAGCCGATGTCGTTACCAGCAAGGTCGCCCATTCGGAACGGACCCATTGCAAAGCCAAATTTCTCGATGGCCTTGTCGATTTGCTCAGGGCTCGCGCCCTCATCGAGCATCGCCATCGCCTGCGCGAAGTACTGATTGATCATGCGATTGCCGATAAAGCCATCGCACACTCCGGACACCACCGCTGTTTTCTTGATTTTCTTGGCTAACGTCATCGATGTCAGCAACACATCGGGCGCTGTCTTCGCGCCACGCGCGACTTCGAGCAAGCGCATAACGTTGGCAGGACTGAAGAAATGTAGACCGATGACATCGGCCGGACGCTTGGTGCCCGCTGCGATCTGATCAACGTCGAGCGTAGAGGTGTTCGTCGCCAAAATGGCGTCGGACCGCAGTACTGCATCGAGTTGCGCGAACACCTTTTGCTTGACCGACATATCTTCGAATACCGCTTCGATCGCGAGATCAACATCGGCGATCGCTTCGTACGAGAGCACCGGCTTCAGCAAATCCATTCGCGCTTGAAGTTTGGCTATATCCAACTTGCCCTTTTTGACCTGTCCCTCATACACCTCGCGAATGCGCTGTACGCCACGGTCGAGCGCTTCTTGATTGAGTTCGAGCAAACGCGCTTCGATTCCTGCGTTGAGAAAGTTGATAGCGATACCGGTGCCCATGGTGCCCGCGCCGATGATGGCAACCTTTGTGACGGCGCGTGGCTTCGTATCAGCGGGTAAGTCATCGATACGCTGAGCAGCGCGCTCTGCAAAAAAGATATGACGAAGCGCCGCCGATACCGGACTATCGACCAGCTTCTTGAACTGGGCGAACTCTTCTTGTTGCCCTGCATCGAAGCCCTTGGTCGCACCGACTTGCAAAGCCTCAATGATGGCAAGCGGCGCCGGATATTCTTTGAACGCAGTCTTGGCGGTATTGCGTGCAAACTGACACAGAGCCTCAAGGTCAGGCTCACGCACCGGCAGATCGCGCGCTCGCAACAACGGCTTGCCTTCGTTGACTGCAGCGGCTGCCTCTTCGGCGACGCTGATAGCAGCACCCAAGAGATCTGCGTCAGCGATGCGCTGCAACAGCGGCGAACCCTTAAAAAGCGCAACCGACAGAGGTTCGCCCGACATCATGACGTTTAGCGCGCCCTCTACACCGATCAGACGCGGCAAACGCTGCGTACCGCCTGCGCCCGGCAATAGACCCAGTTTCACTTCCGGCAAACCGATCTTGGCAGACGACAATGCGACGCGTTGATGACAGCTCATCGCCAGTTCGAGGCCACCGCCGAGTGCAACGCCCTCGATAGCTGCGACGACCGGTTTTTTCATCGCATCGAGTGCTGTGTTGATGGTCCAAAGGGTTGGGCCTCGCAGAACATCCGGCCCACCGAATTCACGGATGTCTGCTCCCGCACAGAAAGTCCCGTTCGAACCGATCAGGACCACCGAGTCGACGGCGGAATCGCGGGAAGCACGCTCAAGCGCCTCGAGCAATGGCGCGCGCAACGCATAGCTAAGGCTGTTGACCGGGGGCGCCTCGAAAGCAATGACTGCCGTGCGGTTCCTGATGCTGTAGTCGACTTTTGCCATCTCGTCACACCTCAACTGAATTTTCTATTTGGTCTGAATTCCACCGGTCAGAACGATACGCATAGCAGCCTCGACCGTCAGATCGGTGGGCTCGATGCGATCGCGGGGCAGATAGAGAGTGTAGCCGCCAATCTGGTAGCTCATCGGCATATAGACAGCGACGAGCTCCTCGTCGGTGCCGAGGCCTGGCACCGTCGCATTTTCCTGCGTCACGAATCCGATGACTTTGCCGGGGCCGAACTGAACCATTACGACGCGCTGTAGCTCGCCGCCCTTCTCACCCACCTTCATAAGACCAGTCAGATCGCGAACGGCCGAGTACACGGTCTTG
>Ga0172372_10001249_pt1 | contig 39533 bp, 31 predicted proteins | sample LakKiv5m_2_FD_114544 | JGI IMG/M metagenome (GOLD analysis project Ga0172372, IMG submission 114544) | Freshwater microbial communities from Kabuno Bay, South-Kivu, Congo - kab_092012_9.5m | ecosystem: Environmental > Aquatic > Freshwater > Lake | place: Democratic Republic of the Congo...
GGTAAGCCAAACGGTGTTACTTGTGATACAAATCACGTGTATACTGATGGCGAAACGTGTCAAAATGGTGTATGCCGTTTCCCTGATGGAAGCTACTATGGATATGTTCCAGCTGCACCAGTTCCTGTTTAAAAAATTCAAAATACAAAAATAAATACAAAAATAAATACAAAAATAAAAATAAAAACAAAAATAAAAAATTATTAAATTTATTTAAAGTTATATATAATTTAGATATATATAATTGTACAGTAAGGTAAAGTAAACTTAAAAAAATGTTATTAAAATTTTTAATTTTAGTAGTTTCCCCTTTGTTTGTGTTTTCACAAATTACATTTAATTCAGATCTTCTTATCAAACAACCTGATCAACCAGTTTTACAAATTAAACTTCCTACTTGGAAACCAAAAACAGTAGCTAATACTTATGATCCTACGCGCGTTGATTGGCGAAGTGTTGTGTCTGGTTGTCGTGCAACTTGTCGTTATGATAGACGTTTATGCAATTTTTATGTACGCGCTGCTGCTCACGATTCATTTTCTGTTTCAGAAGGGTTTGGTGGAGCAGATGGATCTGTCTTTCTAACGAATGATGAAATTAGAAGAACTGAAAATAATTATGATAGTTGGGCATTTTTACTTTCACAAAATGCATTAGCACTTGCAAAACGTTATAACAGTTCAGTTGCTGACATAGTTGCTGTATGTGGAGCTGTAGCAACTGAATTTCAAGGTGGCCCAGCAATTGTGAAAGATGATTCTGTACAACCATTTTTAGTAGGACGATACGATTCACTTGAACCGAATCCAGCTAATAAGTTACCAGGTTCTAATTTAAACTTGGAAGGATTTGCTTCTTTTGCTCAAACACGCGGATTAACACTTGAGGAAATGACTGCTCTTATGGGTTCTCATAGTTTAATTGATAATAGAGGATGTCTCCGTACTAATGGTTCAATGTGTGATCCAACAGTTGAAGCATGCACAGACTTGCGAATGTATAGATGGTCAAATCAGTATTATCGTGACACCTGTTCACCAAATATAAGAATAAATGTTCCACCTGTGCGTAGCAGTATGCCATTACATACATTGGATTTTATCAGAAAACAAAAAATGTGTAGTTTTACAAGTCCAGAATTACGTAAAAGAGGGACTGATATTTTCAATACTGAAATTCGTACTCTTATGGGTATTCAAGAACCAAATGCTCTTGTTATTGATTTAGACACAGAAATGGAACCTGTTTCATGGTTTAGCAAAGATCTTACACCAAGACAATGGATGTATACCGTTCATGATGCACATATGGGACTAGCATGTCAACGTAAAGTTCCTCAAAATTCTAATAATGTGGAAATTGGTAATGCAATGAACAAATTTCAATTTAATATTCCTGAATGGGACACTACTTATATTAGAGCTTACAAAAAAATGGTCAATACAGGTGCTAACTGGGCTGTACAAGGTGGGTTTGCAATCACAGGGGATGAATGTCCTTCAGGATATGTTCCTGCTGTAAGAGGGTTGGTTCTTGATTGTAGTAAATGCAGTGAAATAAATAGACGTGATGGCACCTATAGTTGTTCATCTAATTGTAGATGTGCAACTGGTATGTCTAATAGTGCCAAGTTTTATACTACATTTATGCCTTAATTAATTAATTCTAAATAATTTATAACATTATCTTTATCTAATTCAATATAATGTTCATTTTTAAAAAACAAAGATTTTAAATGAGTTGGTATAAAATCATCAATATTATTTAAACATGCGTTTATTGTATCTGGAAATTTTCCAGGATGTGCTGTCGCCAAGCAAACAGTTTTTGTATTTAATATATATTTTTTGCATTTATTTTTTGCAGTTATACCAACTGCTGTATGAGGATCACATAAATATTTATATTTTTGATATATATGTGTTATTGTTTCTTTAATCTCATCGTCATTAATAGATTCGCATAAAAAGTCTTGTTTTATTTTATATAATAAAGAATTATCTATTTGAAATTCTCCTTTTAATAATAAATCATTCATTATATTTTTTGTATTTCCAACTATATAATATAACAATCGTTCAAAATTTGATGAAATTGTAATATCCATCGCTGGTGTTAATGTTTTTAGACATGTTTTTATTTTATATATACCTGTATTATAAAATCTATATAATATATCATTCTTATTTGTAGCTATTATTAATTTATTTATTGGTAATCCCATTTTTTTAGCATAATATCCTGCCAGTATATCTCCAAAATTACCAGTTGGAACAGAAAAATTTATTATATCGTTGTTTTGAATATCGCAAATTTGTAAATATGTATAAAAATAATACGTTATTTGTATTAAAATTCTACACCAATTGATAGAATTTACAGTTGTTATATTGTCCCTTTTTTTTATAAAAGTCTTAACTATATTTTGACAATCATCAAATGTACCATTTACTGCTATGTTAAATATATTTTTTTCATTTACAGTTACCATTTGCTTTTTTTGTATTACTGATACCCTATTATTTGGATGTAATACTATACAATTAATCTTGTTTTTGTTTTTAAAAGCAGAAATAGCAGCACTTCCTGTATCTCCACTTGTAGCACATATAATATTTATCATGTCTTTTGTCATGTCTTTTGTCATGTCTTTTGTCATGTCCGTCTTATTATTTAAAAAAAATTCATATAAATTACCTATAAATTGCAATGCTATATCTTTAAAAGAATTTGTTGGTCCATGAAATAATTCTAATATATAAAAATCAGATACATTTTTTATAGGTGTAACATTATTTGCTTTAAATTCTTTAAATGATTTATTTATAATATTTTTTAAATCATTTTTTGAAATAACACTTTCAGATACATATTTTTGAAATATTATACAACATAATTCATGAAAATTATAATTTTTATATCTTTCTAATTCATTCTTTGATATAATAGGAATTTCTGTAGGTATAAATAATCCACCATCACTTGAAAGTCCTTTAAAAAATATAGTTTTAAAATCATATAAAATATTATCATCTCTTGTTGATTTATAAAACATTTTAATTATAATATAAATAAAATATTTAAATAACTAACTTTATAACTTGTGTTTATAATATATTGTTCTTAATCCAGAACTTTTATTTTTTGTTTTTATAGAGTTCTTTGTTGACTTTGTTGACTTCTTTGTAGACTTTGTAGACTTTGTAGACTTTGTAGACTTTGTAGACTTTGTAGACTTTGTAGAGTTCTTTGTAGACTTTGTTGACTTTGTTGACTTCTTTGTTGACTTTGTTGATAATGTGTTTGTTGTATTATTTTTAGATTTTTTTGCACCGCCTGTATATTCACTAGTACGTTCGCTGGCTTCGCTGCCTTCACTTAATGTCATTTCTGACATTTTACTTTTAATAGATGAAATAACTGAATCAATTGATGAATCTGTAAATTCAATTGGTTTAGTATCTGGAAATTTTAAAAATCCAAGTGTATCTAATAGACTTGGACAAGTTCCTATTTCTTTAACTTGTTCTGACATTTCTTAATATATGATAATAAAATAAAAAATTGAAAGATTTCACAATGTTTATAATTTTATATGCTTAATGCAAAAAGAAAAAATTGTTAAAAAAAAAAAGGGTCGGCCAAAGAAAATAAAACCAGAAGAAAGTAATGAAAACTTGGATAATAACAATGAAAATTTAGTTAAAGAAAAGAAAAAACGTGGTAGAAAAAAAAAGGAAGTTCCTGTACAACAAGAAGATGTACCAAAACAAAAAAAGAAAAGAGGACGTAAAACTGCTGTTAAATATTTTAGTTCATCTATTAGAAAAAAAATACCATTAACAACTGTTATAAAAGACAATGATAATTATATTTTACATATTGATATTAAAGACAATCTTTCTCAGAATAATAATGAAGACGTGATTAATGAAAATGATATTCAAGAAGAAGAAAATTTTCAAAATAATACTAATAAAACTTTTCAGAAACATCCTGTTATAGATTCTTTACCAAAAGAAATAAAAGATATATTAAACAATAATGATGATAATACAAATGATGATGATTTATTCTCTAATATAATTGATTTAGACAATGAAGAAGAATCAAATCAAAATATAAAAGATCTTTATATAAAACGATTAGAATTTAGAGAAAAACAAGACCAAGTACTTTCTGTAAAATTAGAAGAAATGCATAAAGATGAAAATTTTATTAATCAATTAATAGAACAAAATGAAAATCAAGAATTAAATAATGTATCTGAATTGCATTTACAAGACGAATTTGAAAAATTAAAGATAAAAACACAAGAAAGTAACAAAAAAAAGGGATTTTTTGAAATGTTGTATGATTTTGTTCATAATGAAGAATGGTTACATAAAACTGATGTATGTTGTTGGTGGTGTTGTCACAGTTTTAATACAATTCCATTAGGTCTTCCATTCGAATACAATAAAAAAACAAATAAATTTATGGTAAAAGGTATATTTTGTAGTTTTGCATGTATGTTGGCATATAAAAATGAAAATAAACTACAAGATAAAAATTATTTAATTAATTATCTTTATACTAAATTAACAGCCGATACAGATATTATAAATTCTGAAACGAATAAACTAAAACCAGCTCCGTCAAAATATACATTAAAAATGTTTGGTGGAGAATTATCTATTGAAGAATTTAGAAATGCATCCAATGAAAATAAAGTCTATAAAATGATAGAATATCCTATGAGTGTCTATAATGATTATGTAGAAGAAATAGATATAGAAAATATTAAAAATGCAAATTCTAAATTATTTAATAAAGAAGCATTGTCAAAATTAACAAATTTAGATGACAAAAGAGTTCATGATGCACAAACTCGTCTTTCACAATTAGAACCAACTGTTATTACATCTGGTAATACTATAGACAAATTTATCAAATTTTCATAATACATTTATTTTAATAAAAAAATGAATTTATTTTGGTAATAAGTATATTACTTACGAATGGCTTTTTTAAATATTTCAACTGTTCTTTCTTTTATCAATTCTGTAAAATTTACTAATTTTGTAGAATCTTCTGAAACTGGCGTTGTTGAAGCTGGCGTTGTCGTTGAAACTGGTGTTGAAACTGGTGTTGAAACTGGTGTTGAAACTGGTGTTGAAACTGGTGTTAAAACTGGTGTTGAAACTGGTGTTGAAACTGGTGTTGAAACTGGTGTTGAAAATCAAAAAAATGAAAAAACAGAAAATCAAGAAAAAAATAACAACATTGAAATTGATAATCAAGTGTATGATTTAACATACAAAACGAATAATAATTTGTTTTTGTTAAGTTCTAATGTTTCAAATAATGAAAATGCATTTACTGAATTTGAAATGCAATGTAATGGATTAATTTTTGAAAAAGAAACAAACAAGTTAGTGTGTGCAAATAACAACACTATGTTTACTGTAACTAATTACGAAGAAATTCAAACCATTTTGAACAAATGTAGTATTGAAAATAAAAAAATCAGAATGGAATATTGCGAAGATGGCACAATTATTCGTCTTTACAATTACAATAATAAATGGTATACTGCAACTAACAAATGCATCGATGCATCTAACAGTTTTTGGTGTAGTGACAAATCGTTTGATGCTTTGTTTTGGGAAGTATTTGACAAAAATTTATTGAATAGTATGGATAAAAACTATACATATGTATTCATTTTGTTACATAAAGAAAATAGAATTGTTGTTAGACACACAAAAAATATGCTTGTTTATTTGAATAGAATTAACAATGATACTTTATATGAAGATTATACAAACATTTTCTATAATGTATATGGTATTAAACGTTCCCAAATTATCAAATCATCTGGACAGTTACTTACGTGTCATCCATTTAAAAGAGGATTTATTATTAAAATCTATAATGAACAAACCAATTCATGGTATGCATATAAATATGATTTCCCAGAATATTCATACATTAAAAACATAAGAGGTAATGTCCCACAAATTAGATATAGATATCTTGAACTCTTGAAAGAACCAGACATGTTGTATAACCTGGAAAATTTCTATAACGAAAATATGTTTATGTTTGAGATGATCAAAACTTCTTTAACAAAACTTTCAAAAACAATTCATAAACTTTATATTGACTCGCATGTTAAACATACAATTAAAGTGGATGAAACAAATTTATATTATCAAACATTAAAACAACTCCATGCTTATTATAAAACACAAAATAAAACTATTACATTTGATGTAGTAAAAAACAAAGTTTGTTCAATGGAAAAACACGTTTTGAGAAAATTATTAGGATGGATCTAAATATATAAAAATTATAAAAAAATAAAAATCTATAAATATTATTTTTAATTATTTTAATTTTATTATTAAAATTAAAGTTTAAAATGAATTATAAAAGTTTTTTTATTGTGTATTACCAAGAATAATATTAACTATGGCTTTACCTATTATTGGATTAACTTCTCTTTTAGGATATTATTTAAATAAAGATGAAACACCAAAGATTAATAAAACAGACCAACTTATATCAAGCCAAAATATAAAAAATAACCCACATCCATTTGAAACACCAAATGGTAAAAATATTTATTCATCAGACTATGTTAATGAAGCTGAAACCCAAATTTTGAATAAATCAAAAGAATTATATAAACAAGCGGAAACACCTGCTTTAACAGGTGTAATACCGCCTTTATTTAATACATATGGTGCAAGTGGTAGTAGTGATTTTTTTAAAATAGAAGATCTATATGGTAAAAAATTAAGTGATATAGATACATTGAGTAGATTAGTTAATGTAAATAAACAACAAGAACCAAGTTTAGATACAAGACCTATGTTTAATTCTGACATTAAATACAAAGGTGAAGAAGTTCCTCAAAATTTTTCAGCATTCGAACAACCATCCGTAAGCGATGATGTAAGTTTATTAACAGGTAAACCATTAGAAAAAACACATAGTAATATGGTACCGTTTTTTGGAAGTAATATAAAACAAAATGTAGAAAAATTTACAAACGAAACTATTTTGGATTTACATAGTGGAAATACATCTACATTTAAACATAAGAATGAAGTTGGTCAATTTTTTCAAAACCAAGAACAAGATATTTATGGTACTCCTATTTTTACAACTAATATAGAAAATGATCGTTTTATTCCATCTGTTTATAAACAAGGTGAAAAACCATTCCAAGATGAAAAAATTTCTGCTCCTATTTCTGGAACATTTGAAAATAAAATTCTACCTTCTTATAAAGATGTTAATGATCTTCGTCCTGGAAATAAACCAAAAGAATCATATGATGCAAGAACTTTGTCAGGACAAATGGGTGAAGTCAGAGGTGTTCAATCAAATGTTAATAAAAATAGACCAGATACGTTCTATGAACAAGGAAGCGATCGTTTAATAGTTACAACTGGGCAATTTATAGAGAAAAAGGCAGATGAAGATTTTATTACAAATTTTAAATCAACTGGAAGAAATGATTATAATATGGAATATTATGGACCTATGGGATCAGCTGAATTTGCCACCACAAAACAAAGAATTCATACAATAGATAATAGTAATCAATTAAATTTTGACTCGTTAGCTCAAATTCCTAAAAGACAAAATTTTGAAAATGATTACATAAGAAATGTTTCTGCTGACGAAAAAAGAGTAAATGATTATGGTAAAGTAGGAGTTATTGCATTTGAAACAGAACGTTCTACTACAAGTGACAAAACTCATTTATTAAATCCAATTTCAGCAACAAGAGGTATCAAAACAAGTTTTTCTGACATTGCAAAATCTACAACTAAAGAAACAACACTTGACAATGATAGTTCTCGTAATTTACGATCAAACTTTGACAAAGGATTAATAGAATCATACTATACAGGTGTTGCAGACTTTAATGCAAAAACTACTAATAAAGAAACTATTAAAGAAGATAATTATAAAGGTATAACAAATAAAGAAAATGGTATGGGCTATTTAGTTAATAAATATGATGCACGTACAACTGGAAAAGAAATGATATCAAATATTAGTGAATATCAAGGTAATGCTGGTTATACAAATAATCCAACATCTCATGAAAATTATTTAAATGCGGAAATAAGAGCTAATAAAGAAGAAACATTAGAAAGAGATAGATCAGCAGGACCACAAAATTTCCAAATAAGTGCAAGTAAAAATATTTTTGGCGACATACAATTTACTAAAAATATGGAACTTAAAGAATCTATTGACAATAGAGAAAAATTAAATGTATTAATGCCTAATATTTTCCCATCTAAAATGAGTATGGGCGTATCAGATCGTATTAAATATGACGAAGATGTAGAAGATACTGTTTTTGTTGATAGAATACAATCTGACATTGTGTCAAGTCAACTTGGTAAAAACCCGTTTTCTATGTATCGTGAAAGAACTTAATTTAAAAAAATGAATTAATTATATTAATGGAATAATATATGAGCAAGAAGGTAACGTTTGATTTAAATAAAAACAAAATGTATAATACATATTCACGAAAAGAATATAATAGATGTCAAATAGATTCTACATTATATTTATATTCATATAATAGAATTAGTAATAAAGAATGGATAGATATTTTAAAAGAATTAAACTTATTTAAAACACAAGAAATGCGTGTTCATATTGACAGTATTCACAATACTAAAATTAATTAATTTTTTATTATGTTATAATATATAACAAAATGAAAAAACAACTTCAGGTGCGTTCACTTATAAAGAAAATGAAAAATTTAGTCACAAAAAAGCGTTCTGTCACTAAAAAGAAAGGTTCTGTCACAAAAAAGCGTTCTGTCACTAAAAAGCGTTCTGTCACTAAAAAGCGTTCTGTCACTAAAAAGCGTTCTGTCACTAAAAAGAAAGGGTCAGTCACAAAAAAGCGTTCAGTTACTAAAAAGTCTGAAAAAGCAAGAAAAGAATGTAAAAAACAAAAAATAGCAATTGTAATGAAAGAATTCAAAGATAAAAAATTAAAGGCAAGTGCTGGATATAAGGTCACAAATCCAAAACAAGCTATTGCAATAGCATTGTCAGAAGCAAATAGATCTTGTTAATTTCTATTTATGAAACAAATGCGAAAATACAATTTATTGTATTATAATAAGGTATGCAAAACAATAATTGTATATATATCTTTAAAAAAGGTAAACAAAAAGGTAAAAAATGTAATTTAAAAACAGAATTAAACCAAGAATTCTGTCAAAAACATATAAATAACAAAAAAAAAATTATATATTCTAATGACCTGAAGGACCTTAAAGACATACCAATGAAAACACTTATAGATTTAACAAAAGAAACGATAAATACAGATATTGTTAAATTCAATTCCAATATTAATACAATTAAACCTATTATTAAGATACCATCATTAGATGATACATTAAAAACAAAAATATTAAATTTAAACACTACAGCAGAAAATAAAGAAATTATAATGAAACATTATCATAATATGAAAAAATTAGATAAAAACAGTACTGAATATTATAAAAATCAAGTATTTGTTGATTTATGTTTAAATTATCCATGGAATAATTTATTTAATATAAATGAATTATATGAAAAATCAACAAGTAAAAACTTTTTAATTTATATTAAACAACAGTTAGATTCACAAATATTCGGAATGGAGAATGTTAAAAATGAAATCTTGAATTTTGTATGTAAATTAATTACTAATCCTAATAGTAATAGAAATAATTTAGCATTGTGCGGTGTTGCAGGTATAGGTAAAAGTAAATTTATAAAAATATTATCTGAAATTTTAGGTTTACCAATGCGTACAATATCTCTAGGAGGAATAAAAGATTCTTCTTTTTTTTTAGGTCATAGTTATGTATATGTTGAAAGCGGTCCTGGTAAAATTTTACAAAATATAATTGATTCAAAAGTGTCAAATCCTTTAATTTACTTTGATGAATTAGATAAAGTAAGTGAAACTGACAGTGGTGCCGATATATATTCATTTTTAACTTATCTAACTGATCCTACATTAAATCATGAATTTACAGATCATTATTTTTATGGTATGAAATTTGATTTATCAAAAGTGTTTTATGTTTTTACATTTAATGATATATCTAAAATTAATAAAGTTTTATTAGATCGTCTAAATATTATAAAAATAGACACACCATCAAATGATGATATAATTCAAATTTTAGAAAATTATTGTCTACCTGAAATTTTAACAAATGTAGGTATTAAATATAAAATAGTTTTAGAAAAATCACATTTCAATTATATAATTTTACATTTTAAAAAAACAATTGACTTACAAGTATCAAGTGGAATACGTGAATATTATAGAATATTAGAAAAACTAATATTAGAAATAAATAAAGATATTTTATTAGATGATTTTTATATTAATCATGTTTTATTTATAGACGAAAATACATTTAAATTAAATGATAAATTATTTTATTATTATATTGAAAAAATAGAAAGTAGAATAATTGAAAAAGATTTTATTGTTGATCATCACATGTATATTTAATTTTAATTTATTAACTTTCATCAATCATACAACTGTTATAAGCATGTGTTCCATTTGTTTCACTTGAAACATTTTCATTTAACAATTTTACATCTGCCATTTTTAATTGTACAATATTCCACATACTTCCGACTTTTTCCTTAAAAAACCAAAGTTTAGAACATTGAATAATACATTTAAAAATTTTACCCTTTACTATTACATTTTCAATATTACTTTCATCTATTTTGATTTTTGATTTATCTGAATTAAAAATAAAACAATCAAAATTACCATTTTTATCCCTTGGAAATTGCAATTTCATCAATTTTGGATAATTTTTATTTTCTCTTAAAATTGAATTGTATCCAAATTCTGTATCACTTGGAATAGTGAATAATTCTTTATTTTTATTAACAAGTTCAATTATTTTTTTGTCTAATGTATCCACAAAGTCACGAAATTTAACTGCTTGTTCACTTGTTGCTTGATTTAAACTACAGTCCAAATAATAATCATCAAATTTAGACCAATCTTTAGAACTTGATTTAACCCCAAATGGTGTATATAAAAGAGATGTACAAAATTGAAATGGTTTATTGTTATATAATAATTTAATTGTTCTACCAGACTTTCCTAGTGAAAATAAATCCCATTCTACGTTATTTATATCCAATAAAGACATTTATTATTATATTTCTATTTCAATGTTAATTATTCAATTTTTAATTAAATTTTTAATTCAGTTTTTAATTAAAATTTTATTACAATTTAATTAGTTTTTATTCATTTCCAAATGTATTTTCTTTACAAATATTTACATATAACATCTGTGTATCTTTATCAACATATGAATTGTATGCTTCTGCCATTAACATACCAGATTGAAGTAATATACCACCTCTAGTATCACGTGCTAACAAATACATTGCTTGTGTTGAATTTAAACTGTTTTCTAATTTCTTCCTTATTATAAATTGAAATTGACCAACTGTAATATCTGAATTTACCAAATATTTATATTTTGTTAATTTCAGATCTTTTGACTTTGGAATAACTACAATCGGTAGATGTCCAGGATATTTGTGTTTTACAATTTCAACTTCTTTTCTTATTAAAATTTTCTCTTGTTCTGTAAATTTAGATTTTGTATAATCTATATTGTGTTTTAATGACATATTTATATTATTATTATTATGAAATAAAAAATATTTTATTGTTTGTTATTATTATATATGACACCAAAGGGAATAATTCTAACAGCTACTGATTTTAAAGTAATAGAAAGTAAAGTATATATTAATACTACCAAAGTTGGAAAAAATCCAGGTATGCTTTTAATATGGGGTGATTTTTGCGGTCATTGTCATCGTTTTATGCCCACGTTTAATACCATAGTTGGTAAACTTGGAAATGATTTTTCATGCGCATCAATTGAAAGTGAAGAATTTCAAGGAAATGAAAACTTGGCATCAGCATTAAATTTCAGTGGGTACCCAACAATTTGTTTCTTTGATCAAAATGGATTTATTATGGGTCAATACAATGGAAACAGAGATGAAGAATCTATTTTAAATCAAATATGTAAAGCCTATCATCATTGTGCAAAATATCATTAATCGTTTATCTAATAGTTTTTATTTATTTAATATAAATAAAAGTATGTTTTTAATATCCCAACTTGTTTTATCTAAGTTAGATATTCCAAAAGAAAAAATTCAAACATATTCAATTATTATAGGTCTTTTGATATATTCAAGTGTTTATCTTTATTTATTATATTCAAATAATCAATATTTAACTTTTTATAATAATTTTATTATATATATAGTATTGATTGATTTACTTGGAGCTGGATTTATTTATTATAAAAATACAAACCCTTTATCTAATAACAAATTAAATTTATTAAAATCAGATTTTGCCGATTTCTTAAACACAGACGTTGAGGATTCTGAAAGTTGTAATGACACTGTAGTTTCAGAAAATGATAATGAAAGCATAGAAGTCAATACTGACCATGAAAATGATGAAAATGATGAAAATGATGAAAATGATGAAAACGAAGACGAAAATGAAGAAGATAACAAACACAACGTTAACATGAATGATCAGCACGAAGAACAAATGTTTTTTTATAATTTAAATGACCAATTAAATCTTGCAAATATTGATTTCAACAAAATACAAAACGATTTAATAAATTCTGGCATTTTCCATTTAGAAAATCCATCTAAAATTGAAGAAATAAAGGAAGATTTTATACAAGAAGAAATGCCTCAAGAAATGTCTCTTCAAGAAATTACTCAAGAAATGCCTCCACAAGAAATTACTCAAGAAATTACTCCTCAAGAAATTACTCAAGAAAATTCTGAAATTTTAGATGAAGAAATTTCAAAAGTTATAGAAGAACCTATTAAAAAGAAAAGAGGTCGTAAACCAAAGAAATCATTATCAGAAACATTAACTGAAAATAAAGTAAAATCACAAATACAATTATAAAGTATAAAATTTGTATTATTTAAAATTTTTTATTATTTTATTATAATATAAAATGCCAAAAATTACTTCAAAAAGTTTCAGAAACTTAATTGCTTCTAAATTAACAGTTTCTTCTAAGGGAAATACAACACAAGGTACAAGCATTACTACAACTGTAACATGTGATGCATCTGCTGGATATATTACTACTGTCAGCAGTACTTTAGCAGCAAATACATCTACGGCATTTAAAGTTAATAATTCACATGTTGATGCCGATTCATGTATAGTTGCAAATATTTCAAATTATGCTGGTTCAACCGGTGTACCTTTTATTACTATTGATGCAGTTGCTACTGGGGAATTCTATGTTAGTATTAGAAATGTAAGTGATTCCGCTGCATTAAACGGTACTATGACTATTTCTTTTATTGTTGTTTAAATTAATTAATTTTTTACATTAAATTAATTAATAAATAATAGGAGATTTTAAATATACATTCCAAATGGTGGATCTGATACATTTGTATCTGTGCAAACACTGTCTTCTAATAAAATACTAATATGTTCTTTTTTGATATTTATAGGCAATGTTTTATAATATTCATGTAAGGATTTATATTTTAATTTTATAACATCATTTACAGAATCATTTGCTAATAATAAAGTGTTTATTCTAGAAATTATAACTTCTATATGTCTTTTGATTTCTCTCATTCCATCTGAACTTTTAGACATATTCACAATATGTGTAATTGTATCTTTGTCAAAAATTACATTTTCCTTTGTAAAATTATAATTTAAAAGTACATTTGGTATTATATGTTTTTCTGTAATTTCCAACTTTTGTTGAATATTATAATTATCAACTTTTATTTTATACAAACGATCAGCCAAGATTTTATCTATTTTATTAGGATCATTATACGTAAATATAAATAATGCCTTTGATAAATCAAAATCTATACCCGAATAATATCTATCATAATTATATTTATGATTTGTAGTATAATCAGTTAAATGAATTAATGATCCGATTATTTCTTTACCATGATTTGTAGTAGAAATTTTATCTAATTCATCGATCAGTATAACTGGATTCATTGTTTGTGTTTCCTTTAAAATTTCTATTATTCGCCCTGGATTAGATCCTACATAAGTAAAACCATGACCGTTTAATACAGATGAATCAGATTCACCTCCTAAACTTATACTACGATATGGTCTATTTAATGCTTCGGCTATACTTTTTACTATAGATGTTTTGCCTAATCCACGTGATCCATATATTCCTATTGCATTTAATGGAAAATCAGGGTTTCTTATCATTTGCGTAATTACATTTATAATTTGATCCTTTGGTTTTTCTAAAAATGATAATCTTTTATCTAAAATTTCTCTAACATTTTTAATATAGTCATTTAATTCATCGTTTTTCATATCATTTATACTTGGTGTTTTGATATAATTTCCAAATGGTATAGATAATAATCCATCTATCCAATTTTTATATTTAGCATATTCTGAACTATCATTATCTTCATATGTTTGCATTACTTCTACCTTTTTATATGCTATAACTTTGTTTTCAAAAGGCATTTGTGATTTTAATATTTTGTGTTTATAATTATCATTATATTTATCAGAATCCACTAAATTTAAAATTTGCTGTTCAAGATTAACATATTCTGGTTCTAATTTATTATTTATATTCAACATCAAATGTTTTAATGATGAATTATATTCGTTAGTTAATATATCAGAATTGGAATATGTATATATCTTTTCTAATAATTTTTGTTTTTGTTCAATTGGTACTTCCATTTTTAATATATCTATTACACTTGGTGCATTAGATTTATATGCATTTCTTATCTTATTTAATTCTTTTACTAATACAAGTAATTCGTCTTTTGATATTTTTTCCCTAAGTTTTTTTATTTTATCTTCAACAGGTATTCTTTGAAAAAAATCTCCATTATAAATAGAATCTACAATATTTAAAAATTTCTCGTAATTATCATCTTTTACATTTAATTCATCCTCATTTTCCTTATCATTTTCAATTAATTGTTTTACAGATTCTTTTATTATATCTTTTATTTCTGTTTTATTTAATTTTATATTAAATATTTGATTATCTGTTTCATTTTCATATTTCTGTCTATTTTTATTTCTAATTTGATAAATTAAATCTTTATCTATATCATGTAAATTATCATTATCTTGTATTTCTTTAATGTCTGTAATTTCTGTTATATCTTCGCTTTCTGTAATTTCTGTTTCTGAAGTTGTGTCTGTTTCTGTACTTTCTGTTTTATATGTATCGTCTGTTTCGCTATCAAAAATAATATAATATTGATTTTTGTTATCATTTTTATTTATATCTTTATTATTATGTTCCGACCCATCACCTTGATGTGATGCTTTTTTCCTTTTTTTTGTAAAATTTATATTTAAAAACCCATCATTTACCTGAAGATCAAGTTCTTCTATATTCCTTTTTTGACTTCTTGTAAATACCATTCGTACGAAAACTACTTATTACATTACTCTAATAAAATAAATCAGTTTTTTTTACACAATTATAATTTCATAATTCTTTTTAAATTATTTATTATGACATTAATTAAAATATTTAATTATTCACAACTTTACCTTTATTTTTTTATAATTTTTATTAAAATGATTATTTAACATATTTATTACTTTATCTGAATTTATCCATTTAAACCCTGCATTTGCACCCCATGTTACCCACGATTGAATTCCTCTTCTATTATGCCATTCTTTTGTTTTTGGACGTCCTGCTTTTACCCATTCTTTAAATGTAGGATAACTTGTATAAATATGTCTAGCATACCAATTTCTCATATATCTTAGGTCTTCTATTGGAATTTCTTCTTTAGAAGAAAGTTGATGAGCACGTTTCCATCCAGTCTCAAGTGCACCTTCAAATCCTAATTTCTTTAACTTAAATGCATAAGATGCCCATTTTTTAACATTTTCTGGAACTTTTACCATAACTGAACTTTTCTTTCCATAATATTGTGCACCTCCTGTCTGAATTTCTTTCTTTTCACAACAAGAGCATTTAAAATCAATATGTTCAAGTGTATGTTGTTTTAAATCATTATTACTTTTAAACATTTTATTACATAAATTACATTTATACTTCATACCTCCTGCAAATTTTATATTTTTAGTACCTTTAACTATTGCCTTTAATTTTCTGGCTTGTAATATACTTTTTTCACTTAATTCTTTATATGTTTTTGGTGTTGATTTTGTTATTCTATTAGTTGGTCTACATAATGGATATTTATCTTTCAATGATGTTCTTCCACATTGTTTATAACCCATTATTTTTCCACTTTTATTTTTTATAGGTCTATTTAAATCAACCCATTTTTCTTTGTACCATCTGAGAAGACCTTTTTTCTCAGATTTTTTTCCTATATATTTTCCTCCACGTCTTTTATATTCTTTTACAATCCAACTTGATCTATAAATACCAGTTTTACTTTTAAATTTCTTATTAGCTAATTGTTTAACATAATTATATAATTCTTTATCAATCGGTATCGACATTTCTATTACTTTATATTTATATTTTAAAATTTTATTATTATCTTTATTTATTTTCTACTTTTCTAACACAAATAAAGCTACCCCGTTCCACCATGTTTCCCTACCAGAATGATTTGGAAATCCTACTTTTTCTTCATCACTAACAAAAACTTCCTGACAATATCTAACTTTTAAACCCATTTCTTCAATTCCTTTCCAGGTTCCGTCTCTTACTTCACCCCATCCCCAATCATCTACTATAAAAATAAAATTATCTTGTAAATTATTATAATAATAAGTTAATGCTTTGCAATGATCCTCTTCTGTATGTCCTGCATCATATAAATAAATATTAAAATCATTTGGTATTTTATTTGTATTGACTTTCCAACAATCACTTTCTAATAATTGACATTTTGAATTTTTTGTTAAATATTTTTCTATTGCGTTTTGAAATATCTTTTTATCACCATTAAATTGACACCAATTGTCTATAAATAATGCACTTAAATCATTTTTATATACCGCACTTATAGATGAACTTCCATACCATGTACCAATTTCCAAATATTTTGCATCGGGAAATTCCATTAAATTATTATATAAATGTCTAGTTTTCTTACCTGTCATTCCTTTATAATTCAATACTTCACCACCTTCATCTGTGTCAGTTTTTATTTTAGAACTATTATGAAAAGCTCTATAAAATGATTTTGTTATATGAAATATCTTATCCATGACTTCTTTTGAATATGGGTGTTCTTTATTATTAGCCATAATTTCTAATACATCATCATATCTAAGAAATTTCATTTTTATATGTATAAACAAAAAAAAAAACAATTTGTAACTTTTTTATTTGTATATTATAAAAATGTACACCTTTGATGATATCCTAATTTCTTCACCAAAAAGTGTTTTTATACTTTATTTAATTGTATCTGGTAATTATTTAGCAAATTTATTTGGATGTAAAACATAAAGAGCTTTTAATAATAATATATGGTTAAAACATTTATTAGGGTTTATGACAATGTATTTTTTCGTTGTTTTAGTAGATAGTAAATCAAAATGGAGTGATAGTCCTAGTAAACAATTATTTTTTGCAATTTTATTTTATTTATTATTTGTGTTGTCAACCCGTATAGAATATAAATATTGGGTCGTTTTTATTTTAGGACTTTGTTTATTTTATATTTTACAAGTACACAAGGATCACGATAACACTAAAAAAGAAGACAAAGATAAATATGAAAATTATCAACGTTATTTAATTTATTTTATAACCGTTATAGGAATTTTTGGGTTTATTAATTATTATAATTATAAAAGACAAGAATATGGCGAAAAATTCGATATTTTAACTTTTCTATTAGGCAAAACGACATGCGCTCATAGTTCATAATTTCTATAAATTTTTTTATTTAAAAGAAAAATTTATTTTAAAAAAAATGACAAATCCATTCTTAGTAGATGCTCATTTTTCACAACAACCGATATCTGTTTTATCAACATATGATTCATTTAGTTCTACGTCAGGATCATTATTAACAGATGGCGGATTAGGTGTAAAATTATCAGCTCATATAGGTGAACAATTAACTGTAAATAGTGTTAATATTACACCAAGTCTTGGTGATATTATTTTTGAAAGAGAAACTGTCTTAACAGCTAATACATTATCTCCAGCAACAGTAAGCGATTTTTTATTTTATAATGACGTGACACAATCATTCAAGGGTGTTGTATCTGTTCACGTTGCGGATCCTTCAAATAATGCATTAGATAAAAATGCGATTTATACATTACATGGAACATTAAAAGCATCTGGATGGTTTTTAAATTCGTCATTTACAGGAGATATAACAGGTATTAAATTCTCTATTACAAATGACATGATAGGTCCCCGTTCTGCTGGATCTATATTGTATACTAATCCTAATGCACCTGGTACGACTACGACTATTAGATTTAGAGCACATACTATTTCTCCAACTGGAGCACTTAATGATGCAGATGGATATATATCGGCACCATCTGTTATTACAGCAAACTCGGTAGATTATACTGTTAATAATTCATCTAATTGGGATTCGCCATTACCATCATCTTTACAAGAAGGATTAGATACCTTGGCTGATCGTATTAATAATATTAAATTTAGTTATGAATATCATGTTTCAAAGTCTGGAAATGATACTAATGGCAATGGTAGTTATGAAAACCCATATTTAACAATACAAGCCGCTGTTAATGCAAGTAATTCATTAAATGATAATGATTCTGTCATTATATATGTACATCCAGGTGTTTATACTGAAAATTTATCTATAATTAAACCAAAAACATCATTAGTTGGAATGACAAATACATATTCGAATGCCGTTCAAATTAATGGTAATATGACAATACAACCAAGAAGCGAATTAGATTCTGTATATAATACCATTTTTTCAATTGAAAACTTTTTATTAGGGGCAAATTCAGGAACAAGTGTTGTTACAGTTGCTGGTAGTAATACATGTTATTTACATATGTCATTTTGCAAAGTATATTCTGGATCATCTCAAAAATTACTTTATTTCAATAATACAAGTGCAACAACTCCGCGCACATTGTTATTCAAATGTCAATTTAATAATACAAGTGCGGGGACAAATACATGTATAGAAAATAATACAGGGTGTAATATAATAGCTACTATAAATAATTGTGATATATATGGAAATTCTTCAGCTAATTCTATTATATCAAGAGGAACATCTACAATGCATTTTGCAAATTGTATTATAGAAGGTCCGTGTCCGTATTTATTTGAAGCATTAAATACAACAACATTTTCTTTTACAAGATGTACATTAACAAGCAACACTACAAATGCAAGCGGTATTTATATGTCATCAACTTCTATAGGTGGTATTTATCATTCTGTTTTAACTATTCCATCAAATTCAAGTTATCCAACTAATTTAACACCACCAGCAACAACAACAGGATATGCTGTAAAGGGTGTTTCTGGTGCAAATTTTACATATGGCGATGTAAGTTTTGTACCACTTGCTAATGTAAGCGGTACATTTTATTGGACAACTAATAAAATATCAAATGCGATAACTATAATACCGTCTTCAAATGCTTTTAGTGGTCAAGCTTAAGGTATAAAAAAATGAATTTTTATTTATTTAAAATTATTTATAATCTATTATAAATGTTTTGTTTAAAAGTTATTATTGCTCATCCTGACTATAAACGTCCATACACAACTGTAATTGTTGAACATTTTAAAACCAAAGAAGAAGCTATTGATCGTTTAAATAAAATTAAATTAGATTATATTAATGACCATGATCTCGTAGAAGGCGATGATATTGCTGAATTAATTGAAGAATTTGATAATTTATTGAATAGTTCCAAATTATCAGAATATATTTATGGCGATGCTTATACGGATCAGCTTCCTTTTGAATGGGATATCTTTGAAGTTATCCTTTAATTAGCTTATTGTGTCACCGTATTATCTTAAATATAAAAGCATTGTTTCAAAATATGTATTTAAATATACTCTAAATGGTATTATATATCTTTAATATCAAATATGTTCAAGATAATAATTATTTCAAAAAATTACAAAAAATTCACAAAATTGCAAGCTTTTAAAATTTGTATTTTTTGACTCACACTTTTTTAAATTTGTTTGGGGGTAGGAAATATTATAAAAAATTTTTAAATATTTTGGCCCAAAGTTTTTTTAATTTTTTTGAAATTCCCAAGGCTTGTATTTTAAAACTTTTTGAGTGAGTCTTAAAATGCATTTTATATTTTTTATAATTTTTTTAATATTTTATTTTATTTTTATATTTTTTTATTATCTTAATTTATTTTTTATTTATTTTATTTTTAAAAAAAAGTAATTCATATATAGATATATATATACAATCATAGTTTGTTATTATCATAACAAATACAAGATAATATTACACTTACAAACATATAAGTAAGATAATATACATTCAATGATAACTTTAAACCATTTTTTGAATATATATATAATTATCTTGTTTTTTTAATTTTCCATCTTGTATTATCTTTAAATATAAAACTTATCTTAAAATATATATAAATTATGCTTTAAACCCTGTAAAAATGCAATTATTATAAAATCAGACAAGATAATAATTATTTCAAAAATTACAAAAAAATTCACAAAATTGCGAGCTTTTGAAATTTGTATTTTTTGACTCACACTTTTTTAAATTTGTTTGGGGGGTAGGAAATATTATAAAAAATTTTTAAATATTTTGGCCCAAAGTTTTTTTAATTTTTTTGAATTTCACAAGCTTGTATTTTAAAACTTTTTGAGTGAGTCTTAAAATGTATTTTATATTTTTTATAATTTTTTTAATATTTTATTTTTATTTTATATTTTTTATTATCTTATTTTATTATCTTTTCTAATTAATATATATTGTAATTATGTTATATAAAATCATAAAATGATTATTTTACAAACACTTTATAAATATATGATTTAATAAACAAGATAAAAAACAAGCATTATATGTATTTTTAAGATAATGTTTATATATATTATCTTAATCAATATTCAAATATAATAATTTTTAAATGATAAATTGGCTTTTTGTTATCGTTATTGTCTTTTTAAACGACAATTGAAAGATAAATTTAAACATTGTCTTTATAAAAATATATACATTTTATACATTATTATAAAATTGTATTTTTATTAACTGTTAAAAAATATAAAAGTTTAAATTTTCAATAAAAAAAAAAAATTTAAAAATGAATTAAAAAAAAATTATCTTAATTTAAAAATATAAAATATTTTAAATTATAATAATGAAAGTTGTTATTGATAAACAGTGTAAATTATGCAATCATGTTTTCTCACATAAATATAATTTAAAAAGGCATTTAGAAGAGAATTTGTGTAAAAAGGCAAATGAATTAAATTTATATGAAATATATCTTATATTTAGTTGTAATGATAAAATTACTAAAAATCAAGAAACGCAAACAGAACGTAATAAATATAAACATGTATACATTCAAACAGATACATTTAAAAATCATTCTGTTTCTATACAAACAGGTCGAGAACCAGCACCAGAATCTAATAAAATAAAAACTATAAATACATATACACAAACAGAATGTGAAACTAAAATAAAAACTGCAACAATAGCCACACAAACTAAGTTTGATGATGTAAATACAGATGCCGAATTAGGCACAATTGAAAAAATTAATTATGATTTTATAAAATTTAATGATATTCGTTCTTGTATAGAAAAGTATAAATATGATACGAAATTAATATATATTTCCAAAATTTTACAACTTATATTTTGTAATATTCATTATAAAGAAAATCAGGCAATTAAATATCTTAAATCATATCCAGCCACATTTGTGTTTTTAAGTAATATACCACAAAATAATTACGAAAAAACTCAAAAAGTATATCTTCAAAATGAAACTAAATATTTACATATGGCCGCCATTGGTTGTGTTATTGAATATATTTATCCATACATAAAAGATATTTTATACAATGTTTATAAAAATATAGTCAGAGATTGTAAAAGAAATCATGATTGGGAAGATTGGTATGATCTGAACAAGGATGAAATTAAAAATTTTACAACTGATCTAAAAAATGAAAATCTACTTAAAAATGCTATAAAATATTTCCTTAAGAATGTTTTATTAAATGAGAAAACACTAAAATATAAAATTTAATATTTTTAAATTAATTTATTATTTTCAGATTTTCTCTACCATCTTTGAATATTAATAATAGCACGAACATATCTAATATAACTATAATAATTCGTAATTATTGATGTATTGTTTTTTTAATTCATTTGATTCATTAAATATTATATCATCCAATATTGCACCTGCCCATTTACGAAATTTCTTTGCTAATGGTTTTTTACTATTATAAAGTAAACGATAAACTCCTTGTGAACTAAGAAAAGCTGTATATTGTTCACATCCTCGTAGGTCATAAGCTTTCCTTAGTACCTTTTCATCTTCGTCATAACTTTGTATGGATACTACAATATTTGTTAAATTAAGTGCTTTTCCTATATCTGATGCTTTAAAATAATATACTTTTTTTATTGTTTTCTTCTTCTTTTATAATTGAAATAGGATTATTTTCAAATGCTGTTACAATACAATTATTATCTTGTTTTATTTCCTCTATCATTCGGGTTATAAGTAGTTATAACGTTCTATAGTAATTTAATTTTAAATTAAAAACTCACACTAATTTAAATTATTTTAAGTAAATAAACTAATTTGAATTACTTAACTTGAACAAGCCATACATTCGTCTTTATTATCAATTGAACAAATTAGTTTTTCTTCTTCTTTTGTTGTTTCTTCACCTTTTGCAATTTTATCACGAATATTCTTTTCTAATGATGCATCTATACTGAATTTACCGGCTTGATAAGCACCTTTGCTACGTAAATAGTACATTCCACTTTTCAAGTGATTTTTCCATGAATAAAACAACATACTTGATAATTTTTTGTAATTTGGAGCAGCCATAAACAAATTCATGCTTTGCATTTGATCAACAAAAAGTTGTCTATCACCTGCTTGTTCAATAACTGCTTTCATACTTGTTTCCCAAACTGTTTTATAAATTGATTTTATGTTGTCCGGAATTTCTGGAATATTTTGAATACTTCCATCCATTGCTATAATTCTTTCTTTCATTTCTTTTGACCAAATACCTAATTTTGTAAGATCTTCTACAAGATATTTATTAACAACCATATACTCACCAGATAACGTTCTTCTTTTAAAAATACACGAATCTATGGGTTCAAAACACTCAGAATTGTTCATGATGTGTGCTGACGAAGCTGTTGGCATAAGTGCCGTGAGCATACTGTTTCTAACACCGTACTTTTTAATATCTTCTTTTAATGTATTCCAATCCCATCTTCCTGATAAGTATCCATTCAAATCACGTCCGTCAAATTCAGCTGCTAAATCAAATTGTAATTTTCCTTCACTAAAAGGACTTCCTTTAAATGATTCATATGCACCATTGCGTTTAGCTTCTTCTAATGATCCTGTTAAACAACCATAATAAAGTGTTTCGAAAATTTCTTTATTTAACTGTGTAGCTTCTTTAGATTCAAAAGGCATTCTCATCTTTATATAAACGTCGCTTAGACCTTGAATACCTATTCCAAGAGGTCTATGTTTGAAATTCGTTTTTTCTGTTTCTGGTGTAGGATAATAATTATTATCAATTACCTTATTCATTGCTAAAATAACATGTTCGGCGACTTCTTTGAGTTTATCATGATTAAAAAATGGCTTATTATTTTCGTCATATTCAACGTATTTTGGAAGTGCAAGTGATGCGAGATTGCAAACGGCATAGTTTTCGTGGTCGGAATATAAAGAAATTTCAATACATAAATTACTGGATTTAATTGTTCCAAGATTTTTTTGATTACATTTTTTATTTACTGCATCTTTAAATCCAATATATGGAACACCAGTTTCAATTTGAGCATCCATCATTTTTCTCCAAATTTCTTGTGCTTTAATAACTTTTCTGTATTTCTTTTCATTAACATATTTATTGTATAATTTTTCAAATTCCTCACCATATACATCTGGAAGTCCTGGACATTCATCTGGACACATTAAATACCAATCTCCATCGATTTCAACTTGTTTCATAAAAAGATCTGGTATCCACAGTGCATAAAACAGATCTCGAGCACGAACATCGTCATGACCCTGATTCTTTTTTAAATCCAAAAATTCAATGATGTCAGCATGCCAAGGTTCAATGTAGATGGCAAAACTTCCTTTCCTTTTTCCAGAATTATGAACAAGTCCCATATCAGTTAAATAATTATGATTATCTATCATATTAAAATCATAAACTGGTCCTTCGTAATTTATTTTTTTAATAGATTTTATTCTCCCCCATAATAATCCATTCCATTCAAAATATTTAAAATATATACCTTTTTGTTTAAATTTAATTATACTATCTAAATTTGGATGTTTAGGAATTCTTAAATTATAATTTATTTTCTTAGTTTCTATTCTTCTTCCATGTTTTGTTATATGTGATTTACCACGATTATCCCTTATATTTCCTGAAGTTAAAATACCCAATCTTAGTAGTATATATCTTGTTTGCATAATTAATTTAAGTGATGAATTACTAAGGTACAATTCTTTTAAATTTGAACCATCTGTTTTTAATAAACCTTCTAATATTTGTAATATTTTATTTTTTGGAAGATGTAAAAAATCTTCAAAAATATGTTTGTTATCGTGTTCATCATATAACATTTCTCTATTTATGTTTAGAGATTTAGTTCCAGACCATCTTATAGATAAACAACCAGGTTGTTCTGTTTCCCAATAGTGAATATTAAACTTATTTAAATAATTTTTAATAAAATCTTGTAATTCTGTTTTTTTATCATCTCCTAATGTAACACCGCATTCATTTTTATTTTTACATATATGACCATCACCTAACATTATTCCATAAAATTTATAATAATTCAAGTCATGTATACCATTATCTAATTCATATTTAGGAATAGGAAATCCAACTAAATCATTTTCTGTTAATTCTTTTGCCTCATAAAAATCTGGTGATATTATTTTTTTATTTAAACGGTTTTTTATAACTGAAAAATTAGTCATTTTTTTTTGATTTTTAATTAAATATAATTCGTGTTCTTTAGTAAGTTTTACTGGAAATAAGGTATTTGTAGCTCTAACCTCTAATATTTCCTTTTTTACATCATTCTTAATTACTTCATTTACTTTTTTAAAAGATCCATCTATTGTTATTAGATTATCTTCTGTATTGACATCTTTCATTTGAATAGGTCCATTCTTAGAATATACCCATGTATCTGGTGTAAAGCATTGATTAATATATTTACATGTTTCATTATATACCTTTAACATTGGTATTATACCATCACTCGTTCCATTTGTTCCTCTAATTATACTTCCTTTAGCACGAATATTTGATATATGTACACCAATACCCCCACCAACTTTTGAAATCTTACCACAATCAGTAATAGTTTTAAAAATTCCCTCTATATTATCGTCTGTTCCGATGAGAAAACAAGACGATAAATTTCCTAAACGACTACCTGCATTAAACATTGTTGGACTCGCGTGTGTGTAAAAATGTTGTGAGATTAAATTATATGTTTTTAATACATTTTCAATATCGTCTTTATGAATTCCAATTGCAACTCTCATATAAAGATGTTGTGGTCTTTCTACTACTTTCATCTTATTTAATTCTTTGTCAAAAATTTTCATTAAATAACTTTTTTCAAGAGTTTTAAACCCAAAGTAATCGAAATTATAATCTCGTGAATAATCAATTGCAAAATTTAAAGTATTTTTATGTTGTCTTATAATTTCTATAATATCATCTGCAATAATTGGTGAATGTTGGTTGTTTTTATCTGTATTATTCCAAAGTAATTCCATAACTTCACTAAAACATTCATGTGTTGATTTATGTAAATTACTAATAGTAATTCTTGAAGCTAATTTAGAATATTCAATATGTTCAGTCATTGAAATTGCAATTCTAGCAGCTTCTTCATCTAATTCCATAGATGTAACGCCATCATAAATACTTGAAACTACTTTTTGTGCTATAATGTCAGGATCAATATTTGATAAAAGACCCAAATTTTTATCATTACATAGCTTTCTTAAACGATAAATGATCTTATCAAAAGATAATTGTTCTAAACGTCCATCTCTCTTTTTAATTTTCATTTTAGTTTCAAAGATTTAATTCTTATAAAAATGTCAAAGAAATTAAATTATTAAAATCAATTTAAAATTTAGTTTTTTATTTAATTATAAATTAATGAATAAAAATTCAAATAAAATAAAACTGAATTCTGGAAATTTTGATAACGTTTTAAACAATATTATTGAAGAAGTAGATATATCAAATTCTGAAATTCAAATGGATTCAATTGAATTAGATAATATTGTAAACGAATATAAAAATGAAGAAATAATTAATGATAGTTTTCAAAATCCTAACGATAATTCTCTAATGAATAAATTAGACGTTATGAGTATAAATAATGGTTGGAATGATAAAAATGAAAAAATTATTATTTCATTAGGTGAAAATGCAAGTTCTTATAAATGGATGCATGAAAGATCTTCAAGTATGTATAAACTTATTCACAAAATTTTCAGTATTGTTTTAATTTTATTTAGCACTGGTCTTTCAGCAGAATCAATTATTCCAAACGATTCAAACGATGTTGCCATTTCTGTATTAAGACGCGTTTTTACTTATATTATTACTGTATTAACAGTTTTACAAAATTTTTTAAATATGGAACAATTAAGTGAAAAGCATATGTATGCATCAGTTAGATTTAGTGAATTATATCATGATATTCAAAAACAAATGTGTATGTTTAGAAAAGATCGTGATAATGCAAGCATTTATTTATCAAATGCCTTGAAAAAATATGATAGTTTAGTTGTAAATGGACCTGGTATTAATAATATTATTTTAACTCAATTTAAAAACGCGTTTAAAAATGCAGAAATATCTATTCCAGATATTGCTGATAGAATACAAAAAATAGAAATTATAACAGAACCGGCTACATTAACAAATTCAAATCAACAACAACAAAACGACAATCAAAATGAAAATTCTAATTCTCAAAATAAATTTCTTCCAAAAATATTTTTAAATTCTGGAAATAGTAATAATTCTGGAAATTCTGGGAATTCTGGTGACAACTCACAAAAAAGATATGCAAGATATGGAAATTCAAATTTAAAACAAATCCATGATGTATTTAAAATTCACGGTGATGTAACAGATTACGATATACAAAATGCAAATGATGCTGAATTAAAACAATTACGTAAAAAGTTTTTAGATGGCAAATCATCTTTTGAATATGATAGATTTAAAAAACATAATACAGAATTAGATTAAATTATACTTTAAATTATACTTTAAAAATTTTTAATTAGTTTAAAACTAAAAATTTTTATTACATTAATTAAAAATGGGGTTGTCATCTTTGGTGTATGTACATATAGGAACGTCTTTTCCAGAATATATTTATGATACAATATATCAAACATTATTAATTAATGGTCATTCTTGTAAAATTTATCTTTTAATAGAAGATTCTCTTGTTAAAGAATGCAAAGAAAGAATATCTAAATTTAATTTAGACAATTATTATAATATATCATTTTATTTTGAAAATATAATAGAAGTTATACCATTATCAATTTTAAATGACGAATTATTTGAAGACGAAAATTTTAAAAAATACCAAGACATTTTAAATACAAAATTTAATAATATGACAAATTTTAGAGATGGATTTTGGGTATCAACAACAGCTCGTTTTTTTTATATTCATATTTTTATGAAAATGTTTAATATTTCAAATTTGTTTCATATAGAAAACGATGTTATGATTTATAAAAAATTAAGTTTTATTTATGAATATATTAACGAATGCTATGAAGGACATTCTGATAAAATTTGGATGATACAAGATTCTCCTAATAGAGTTATACCATCATTATTATTTTTTCCAAATAGTGATATACTTTGTAATTTAACAACACATATTACAAATAGATTAGACTCATCTAATTTTTTCATAAATGATATGAATTTGTTGGCATCTTTTTCAGATAAATATTTATTACCAATTGATCCACAAAAAATAAATAAAAATGAAACAGTTATATTTGACGGCGCAGCAATAGGTCAATATCTTGGTGGAATTGATGTTAAAAATTTACCAGAATCAGAAAAGAATGAAATGTCATTAATTAATAATCCATCAAAAGGTTTTGTAAATGAAACATCAGAATTTAAACCAAATATGTATAATTATTTACAAAATACAGTTCATGTTGAAAATTTAAAAACGAATTTAAAAGTATTTTCTTGTAAAGAAAAAACAAAAAGCAAACTTTATCATATTTCAAATTTACATATTCATTCAAAACAATTATATCAATTTTCAAGTGTTTTTAATATAAATTATAATAATATTATTACAGGTGATAGAATTGTTGGTCTTTGCGATTTCGTAATACTTACAAATGAAATAAAATCTTTTCATAAAAACTTAGAAAATCATGCAAAAGACATAATCATAATTAAAGATTTTAACAATGTAAATTTTGAGTTATTAAATAAATATATAATGGAAAAATATGAAAATTTGAAAAATAATGGACGGAATTCTATAAATTTATTTATATATACACATATTTTAGATTTATTTATTAATAAAATTTTTCCATATCTTGATAAATCTATTAAATATAATTTTTATTTACATAATTCTGATCACGATTTTAATGATAATCATTTAGACTTTTTAAACGATAGTTCTGTTAATCATATTTTTGCACAAAATATAAATACATCACACGTACATAATAAATTATCATTATTACCATTAGGGATAGCAAATAGTATGTGGCCACATGGAGACTTGATTAAAATATATAACACAATGAAAAATACATATAAATTTAAAAAAGATAAAAATATATATGTGAATATTAATCCTGCAACATTTTATTATAGAAAACAATTATTAGATGATATCAAAGAACATTCTAATTTTGAAATATCAAAAGGTACATCTTTTGAAAATTATTTACATGAATTAGCAAGTCATAGATTTTGTTTATGTGTGCGAGGAAATGGTATTGATACACATCGTTTTTGGGAAAGTTTATATTTTGGCGTGATACCAGTTATAATAAATAATAAATATACAAAATGCAATACATTTGTTGAATATTTGAAAAAACAAAAAATACCATTTTATGAAATAACAGAAGACCAAATAGATTTTGAAAAAAAATATAAAAAAGAATTTTTTGATGATGTTTTATACAATAATATTTTAAAATTTAATGAATTTTATAATTTTCATGACCTAGAATGTTTAAAACTATCAGAATACACTATATAATATACATGATATAATTTCAAATCGTTAAAGCTTTTTGTTTAATAATTATAAATTTTATTTATTTTATAATTATATATATACAAATGGGTGCAGCGCAATCAAGTGCATTTTCTATGACTAAATTAGTCAACGAATCTTTAACTTCTGTTCTCCTAGAAAATTCTATGGGTTGTACAGGTTCTACAAGTACACTTCAAGAAATCACAATTGGTGATATGGATATTAAATATTGTAAATTTAATATTAGTGATATAAATCAAGATGCCAAGGTAACTCTAAATTTAGATTGTGCACAAAATAGTACGAATGAAACTGATTTACAATCAAAATTTTCTACTAAATTAACGGAAGATTTGGAAGCAAAAATTAAAAATTTAAATATAGGATTAAATAGCACAGATACAACATCTTTAACTGACGCGACAAATATAATTAAAAATGAAATCAATGTAAAAAATGTAGCTACATGTATTGCAAATCAAATGCTTACACAAAAAATGACTATCGGAAAATTTACTGTAGAATGTCTACCAGGAGATTCGTTTAATATTAATAATATAAATCAGACTATTATATCAAGTACTGTTACAAAATGTATTCAAGATAATGCAAACGTTACAAAGGCTATTAATGACATACAAAATATAATTGATAAAAGATTAAAGAGTGTAGTAGAAGGAATAGATCCAACTATTTCGTCTGTTATATCAGTAGTATTAAGTTTTATAGTATTAGGAATTGCATCTAGTGTTGTTTCTGTTGTAATGAATAATAAAAAGAAAGCTATTTAAATTAACTTAAATTATTACTTCATTTCTTTTAAAATATCATCTATAGATAAATTTTGATTATTATAAAATTTATTAAAAACATCTTTTGAAATTAAATTATCGTAGATATTTTTATTTTCTATTAAAGTATTCATATACTTGATAAAAGTTGGAATTTCCTTTTTTTCGAATTTATCTAATAACATTTGTGCTAAATCTTGTTGATCTTGTGTAAATTTTTCTACATTGATTTTATTATTTGAAAAATACAAATATATAAAAAATAATATAAAAGCAATTACTACTATTAAAATTTGATTATTCATCTTATTATTATTATTATTATAAAAATATTTTATTATTATAACATTAATTTATTTTATTATTATAAGAATGTCTGTTGATTGTAAAAAACAAAATAAAACAAAACAAGAGGAAAACTATTGTGCATGTCAAGATGCTCTAAAACTTGCAAAACAACAAATGGATGAGTATAATGATAAAAAAGAAAAATATGCATTAGAAGATGCAAGTTATAATAGATGGAGTAAAATACATGATGATTGGGAAAAAAAAACAGGTCAATTTAGTAAATATGCAAATTACGGTATCTCACAGGATTTTAAGATAGAATGGGGTTATATGGATGCAGATACTAATTCTAGATGTAGTGAATGTGCAAAAGGCGTTTTAGAGAATGGATGGTGGAATGATGGTAAAGGAATGGCAAAAAATGCTGGTGTTGCCGGGCAAGATATTAGATGTAATAGACAACCAGGAACTTCATTACAAGGCTGGGAAGGATATAAGGATGATGGTAATAATTGGGGTATGAATGCACCTGGTAGAAAATGGTGGACTTGTACAAAATCACAAACACAGAAAGAAAAAGAAAATGTAGAATATAAAGCAGCTGAACCAGTCTATGATCCAAATGGAGCTACAAATATAAATTGGAAATTAGCAGGTAAACCAAAAGATCCTGAAATACCAAAATTTGGTGATATTATGTGTTGTTCTCAAATCATTAGTAATATAGATGTAACATCAGGCGATGTAGATATAAATAATATTTCACAAAATTGTACTTTAGATAAATCACCCGGGGAAACTTCTCCATCAACTTCTCCACAAACTTCTCCATCAACTTCTCCACAAACTTCTCCACAAACTTCTCCACAAACTTCTCCACAAACTTCTCCATCAACTTTTCCATCAACTTCTCCATCAACTTTTCCATTTTTAAATTCATCATCTACATTTTCATTCAGAGAATTAGACACAACCCAATTAGCATTATTAATTGGAATAATAATTCTAATAATAATATTTATAAGTATATCAAGTTCAGCATCAATTGTATATTCAAAATCTTCATCATCTAAATAATTTATTCTAATTTCATTTCTTTTATAATATCATCTTTTGTTAAACTATCATTATTTTTTAAAATTTTTAATGCTAAAAAGACATCCTTATTTACAAGATTCATATTTGTATTTTTTATATTTTCCAAAAAATTTAAATATGTAATATAATCAGTTGCTGTATTATTCATATAAAAATCATATAAACTATCAATTACTTGTTGATCAGTTTCTGAAATATTTGTTAAATATTCTGATTGTTTTTGTTTATATGTAAAATATATAGTTAAACCCCCTACTAATATAAATATTAATATTAATACAACTGTGCGATTTGAAATTTTAAAACTCATTTATATCTATTATATATAAAAAATAATCATACAAAAAATAATAATAAATACAAAAATAAAGTGTTATAAAAGTTAATTATTTTATAAAAATTTTATTAATTAATAAAAAATTTATTTAAATATATGTTTTTTATTACTTATAGAGAGATCATTCAAACTTTAGTCGTTAAAAAACGATATTAAAAATATTTTAGAACGATAAGTGTTAGATTGATATATAATCTAAAGAATGGACACTGGATTCGGGCAAAATCTAGAAGGATTTCTTATTAAAGGCAATCTTTCATTGATCCCATCAGAAATCCCTATATTACAGGGTGATGGATCTATTGAAGGATCAGGTACTTTATATATTGATACTATTCGCGAATATAATATTAACAATGGAATCGATCTCAAAAATGTAATATTTAAAAATGAACAAATAAATGTGCCATATACAGGACCTAGTATCAATGCTACAACTGCGAGTTTTTTATTATCTGGTGGTATGTCTATTAAAAATACAACAAATGCTACAAGTATAACTTCAGGTGGTGCTTTGACGGTTGCTGGTGGTGTATCTATCAAAAAAAATTTAGAAATAGGGGGTTTAATAAACATGAATGATAATTATATAATCAACGTACCATTACCTATAAATGGAAATGATGCCGTGAATAAAGATTATGTTGATTCAGTTGCATCAAAGGTTTCTGGTGATTTTAGAAAATATGAAATTATATTTGGTGATAGTGATAATGGAGATGTAATTAAGGGTTCTTCACTTTTTACTTTTGATGAAACAAAATTAAATTTAAATACGCCTTTTATTATCAGTAATTCTACAAATGCACCTAGTATTAATTCAACAATTGGTGCATTGTATGTTAGTGGTGGTGTTGTTATACAAAAAGAATTACAATTAGGCAATAATTTAAATTTGAATACAAATTTTATTAAAAATGTGTCTGATCCAGTTGATAATCAAGATGCTGCAACAAAAAAATATGTTGATGATAGAAAATTACAAGGGTCATTTACTACTGGTCAAGTAATTATTGCAGCATCTGTAGGAGATGAAATTCGTGGATATCCGAGTTTTACATTTGATGGCAATTTATTAACATTAAATTCATCTGCAAGTTTTTTAATTAAAAATACAGAAAATGCAACTGGAATAGGTACAGGTGGTACATTTACAACACTTGGTGGGGCAAGTTTTGGAAAAGACGTTTATATAGGTGGTAAAATTACATTAGACAATAACATTATTACAGGTTTAGCAGAACCAACAAATTTAACAGATGCTGCAACAAAAAATTATGTAGATAGTAAAACATATGGTAATTTATTAGGATCAATTGGTGTAAATGAATTAGTTGTGGGAACAAGTACTTCAGGAGCTCTTACAAGTTTTCCATCATTTACATACGATGGTAATTTATTAATATTGAATACATCTGCAAGTTTTTTAATTAAAAATACAGAAAATGCAATAGGATTAGGAACTGGTGGTACATTTACAGCTCTTGGTGGGGCAAGTTTTGCAAAAGACATTTATATAGGTGGTAAAATTGTATTAGATAATAACATTATTACTGGGTTAGCAGAACCTACAAATTTAACAGATGCTGCAACAAAAAATTATGTAGATAGTAAAACATATGGTAATTTATTAGGATCACTTGGTGCAAATGAAATTGTAGTTGGTACTACAACAGAAGGAACACTTGCGAGTTTTCCATCGTTTACATACAATGGTAATTTATTAACATTAAATACATCAGCCAGTTTTTTAATTCAAAATACAGAAAATGCAACAGGATTAGGTACAGGAGGTACATTTACTACACTTGGTGGAGCAAGTTTTCAGAAAGATGTATATATAGGAGGAGAATTGGATGTAAATTTAAAAAACATAAAAAGTGTAGCTGATCCGATTGAAGCATATGATGCTGTTAATAAAGCATATGTAGATGATTTGATTGGAAGTATTAGTTTAAATGTCGGTGGTAATACATTTACATTAAATCAAAATGTAACTATTCCAGAAGATATTCCAAATTTTTACTATACATCAACTGTAAAAGCATTTATTTCAACTGTTTATGTTAAACACAACAACATAGAATCTTCTATTTTTACATTATATGGAATAAATTGTGGATCTAAATGGGTTTTAAATTCAAGTTTTGTAGGTGAGCCAACTGGTGTTCACTTTTTTATTAGAAAAGCTGGAACACAAGGAATTCTTCAATATACAAATGAAAATACATCTGGTATTACGTCAATTAAATTTAGAACAATCACAAGAATAGATGACATGTCATCGTCTTTGCAATATAACTATACATTACTAAATAGTAATACTCCATTATTATTAGATATACCAGAACTTACATATTTAAATGCAGACATAGATTCTGTAAAAATCTCGTTATATTTATCAAGTGAAAATGCAGATGATTGTGCTTTATTTTTGTTAAATTGCGTACAACAAAATGGAAATTGGCAATTATCATCATATGCAATTGATAATGGCAATAATGCAAGTTCTGACATTACATTTAGTATTGTCTCAGACATTACTTCTGCAAGAATTTATTATTTAAACAATAATGTTGACATTGATTACACTGTAAGAATTAAACAAACACAAATTTTAAAATCACAAAATACAATAACATTGAATGCGAATACGTCAATTCAAACAGACATAAATACTGTTGATTTAACATATCCATTAAGTGACAATTCATTCCAATTAACTGTTTATGCATTTAATACAATAGATAATAAATATGCCTTATATGAAATACAGGGTATTGTTTCTAATAGCGAATGGCGTATTAATTCAAGATTTATAGGGGATTATCTTGGTGTAAAGTTTTATATAAAAAACGTTGGTGACAATGGTAAATTACAATATACTAATAGTAGTTCTAATAATGCATATATAAGATATACAAAACTTGCACCTATAACATTTGAACCATTGCCTGTAAATAAAGGTGGTACTGGAACAGATTTTCTTTTACCATACGGTGTATTACGTGGTGACGGAACGAATCCAATTATTGCAACAGAAGATTTCATATATAAAAATAAGGAATTAATTTTAGGAAATGAATCAAGTATTATATTAAAAAATACAGAAACTGCAACAAGTTTAACTGATGGCGGAACATTAACAAGTTATGGTGGTGCAAGTTTTATGAAAGATGTTTTTATAGGTGGAGAATTGGATGTTAATTTAAAAAATATAAGAAATGTTGCAGATCCTGTTATTGATTTTGATGCGGTGAATAAAAGATATGTAGATGAGGAAATAAAGAGAATTGATCTTACGAGTTCAGTTAATGATGATAGAATCGAAAATACTTTTACATTAGATAATAATGTTTTAGAGCCACAGGACATTCCAGGATTTAAATTTCCAGATACGGTTAAGGCTTTTATATCAAATATTTATATAGAAATAGATGGAAATGAATGTGCATTATATACAATTCATGGTATTAATTGTGGATCATATTGGAGTATTTCTACTATATTCACAGGTCAACAAACTAGTATTAGTTTTAATATAAGAGAAGAAGACGGCTATGGTATAATGCAATATACAAATGAAAATGAAGAAGGAACATCATATATAAGATTTAGAACAATGACACAAGTAAAGACTGATGCATCTGACGAACAATTAAATTTAGGATTAAATGCAAATCAAGTGTCTGACACTAGAATCAACGACTTAGAATTTGTAAATTCTGAAATAGATTCTGTTAAACTAATCATTTATATATCAAGTGAAACAGATAATAAATATGGTTTATATTTGTCAAATTGTGTATTAAAAGGAAATGAATGGGTTATGAATACGCAAGCAACAGGAAATGTAACAGGTGTTCATTTTAGTATAGAAAACGAATCTACACCTATACCAAAAGGTATTATTAATTATAGAAATTTAAATGCAGCAAGTGATTATAATATTAGAGTGCAGCAAATTAAGATACAAACATCGCAACAAGAATTTATATTAGATCCAAATGTGTCAGATCCAACAATTATAGATGATGAAAAACTTGCATTTCCAAATACAGATACATATTTTCAAATTTCAGTATTTGTAAATGTACCTGCATTAAATAAATATGCATTATTTGAAATAAGAGGTGTTGTATGTGAAGGCGTATGGAATATAAATACAAGATATGTAGGTGATTATACAGGTGTAAGATTTTATATATATTCTGCAAGTGGTGGTACAGGATATCTTACATATACAAATAGCAATGCAACTATTGCAAATATTAGATTTATAAAAAATGCACCATTAGCATCATTAAAACCATTACAAGTAAACAAAGGTGGTACAGGATCAAGTTATTTATCACCACACGCTGTATTACGTGGAAATGGAATAGATCCAGTCATAGGAACGTCTGATTTTATATATAATAATAATCAATTAATATTAGCAAATGGTTCTAGTATTATATTAAATTCTACAAGTGCGGCGATTAGTTTAACAGCAGGTGGTTCATTGACAAGTTATGGTGGAATGTCTGTAAATAAAGAATTGTTAGTTGGTCAAAAATTAGTTGTAAAAGAAAAAGATATTACACCAAACATAGATGATATTTGTGCAGAAAAAAGTTTTAATGCGAATAATAATCAAATTATTCCTGCGCCAATTACAGGATTTATATTTTCTCATATTGAAACAAAAGCATTTACAAGTATGGCAACAATTACGGTAAATACATTATTAGATATTTACGATGCTTTATTTGAAATCAAGGGATTAAAGAAATCAACTGGATGGGTAATTTATACAAATTCAGTTGGAGATAATACAGGTGTTGCATTTACTATAGATAATGTTAGTGGTCAAATTTACTATACAAGTTCCAATTATACAGATTGGATGTCAACTAAAATCAAATTTAGAGCAATTACTACAACTGAATAAAAAATAAACAAAATAAAAAAATAACAAAATGAAGAAAAATATAGCATTAATTTTATTTAAATTTATGTTAATTTAAATATAAATGAAAGATTACTATGAAATTTTAGGAGTTGATAAAAATGCATCAAACGCTGAAATTAAACAAGCATTTAGAAAATTAGCAATTGAAAATCATCCAGACAAAGGTGGTAAAAAAGAAAGATTTCAGGAAATACAAGAAGCATATGATATTTTAGGAAAGGATGATAAAAAAAGAGAGTATGATAATAACAGACAAGGTCCAAATATAAATAATTTCGAATTCTTTTTTAATATGCATAACAACCATAGTCGCACAAATCAAATTGTCAGAAAATCAAATCATTTTTATAATTGTGATATAACTTTACAAGACGTGCATTTTGGATTAAACAAAAAAATAAAAGTTAAAAGAGAATATATATGTAAAAAATGTTATGTTAATTGTAACGAATGCAATGGAATAGGACAGATTAATAGAACTATTCAAATGGGTATGTTTATACAAAATACGAGTCAAATTTGTAATAAATGTAGAGGTTGTGGTAAAGAATATACACAAAAAGAATGCGATTGTATAAATGGTAAAATAACAGAAGAAAAAATATTTGAGTTAAAGATACCAAAAGGTGTTGAACCAAATAGACAATATATATTTAAAGAATGGGGTGAACAAGCTGTACGTGAAAATGAAGTATCTGGTGATTTAGTAATTACAATAAATATAAAACCCCACGAAACATTTCAACGTCGTGATTTAAATTTAATATACGAATGTAAAATTACGTTAAAGGAATCTATTATTGGAAAAACTATACAAATAAAACATTTTGACGAAATGTTAAATTTAAACACTAAAATATTTGGTATAATCAATCCGCAAAAACAATATATAATTTATGAGAAAGGTTTAAATGGCGAGGAAAATGGAAATAAACAAAAAAAAGGAGATTTATATATAACATTTAAAATAGAATATCCTGAAAAAACATTAAACGACGATGAAATAAATGCATTAAATAATGTATTTAATAGTGTTAATTTATTATAATAATATGTCAAATTTTTTGTATTTAAAATAATACAAAAAATTTAGAAAAATATTAAACTTTAGACATTAGTTGTTAATGCTCTAAATTTAATAGTTGTAGATGTCCAATTCAATAGATTCAAGCTTGTATATTCAATTTGACCAGTTGATGAGATATCAAATGTGATACCAGTTTCATCTCCAATATACGCTGTATTAATGATCCAATCATTGTTCTTTTGAAGACCCTTGATTTCATAATTGGCATACAAGTTACCACCAGTTGAACGAACAACTGTTACGGACGCTAATGCATTGAATGAACGAACAATCGCGCTATTAAAAGTAAAGTCTGTAATATTAGACCCAGCAGTCACTCCGTTGAGAGCAGAGAATGATTTTTCAGCTGAAATATCACCAAGATTTGGTGTAATATTTACTGTATTAGCGTATAATGATTTAACAATAGATGCACCACCGAAAATAGTTAATGCACCACCAGATGTACCGTTTGTAGCATTTTCTGTACTTGAGAAAGTAACTCCTCCAGTAACATTAAGAGAACCAGCGGTTAATCCAACATGTAAGGTAGAAGCACCAGTTACATTTAATGAACCAGATGTTAAACCAATATCCATTATAGATGCACCAGTTACATATAAGCTTCCAGCAGTTGCACCCTTGAATAGTAAACTTGCACCAGTAACAGCAAGAGCTCCAGTAGTAACGGCGCCATCAAGAATTGATTCTCCAGTAACAGCAAGAGCACCGGCAGTGACAGCACCGTCAAGAATTGATTCTCCAGTTACACGTAAGCTTCCAGCAGTTGCACCCTTGAATAGAAGTGAAGCACCAGTGACAGCAAGGGCACCAGCAGTGACAGCACCATCAAGAATTGATTCTCCAGTTACACGTAAGCTTCCAGCAGTTGCACCCTTGAATAGAAGTGAAGCACCAGTAACAGCAAGAGCACCTGCAGTAACAGCACCCTGTAACCAAGATTCACCTGTAACATTTAGAGAACCAGCTGAAGCACCTTGTCTTAAGAAAGATGCACCTGTAACAGCAAGAGCACCAGCTGTGACAGCTCCTTGTAGTAATGATTCACCAGTAACATTAATAGATCCAGCTGTAGCACCTTGTCTTAATAATGACGCGCCAGTAACAGCAAGAGCACCTGCAGTAACTGCACCCTGTAACCAAGATTCACCAGTAACATTTAATGACCCGGCAGTTGCACCCTTGAATAGTAAACTGGCACCAGTAACAGCAAGAGCACCGGCAGTTACAGCACCGTCAAGAATTGATTCTCCAGTTACACGTAAGCTTCCAGCAGTTGCACCCTTGAATAGAAGTGAAGCACCAGTGACAGCAAGGGCACCAGCAGTGA
>Ga0172372_10001250_pt1 | contig 39518 bp, 34 predicted proteins | sample LakKiv5m_2_FD_114544 | JGI IMG/M metagenome (GOLD analysis project Ga0172372, IMG submission 114544) | Freshwater microbial communities from Kabuno Bay, South-Kivu, Congo - kab_092012_9.5m | ecosystem: Environmental > Aquatic > Freshwater > Lake | place: Democratic Republic of the Congo...
CTATAAAAGCTGGTAATGCTTTTAAGAGTTCGTCTAGTATAATGCGTAATACCGGCAAGATTTTTGGTAGTTTAGATATATCTTATTCGTCTTTAGCAAGAGCGCTTGATGAATATAGTAGTATTCTTATCAATACTGGTCAACTAACAGTAGATCAAGAAAATTTGATGTATAGAGCATATGAAAAAGCTGCTAGAACAGTAACCTCTACCGGCGATGTTAAGGCTATGATAGAGGCAGAAAAACAATGGGTAGCTGCTTTAAATAATGCAAAAAATAATATTGCTTCGTTAGGTACAGGATCACCCTCGTCGCCACCATCATCTACATCACCTCCGTCACCACCATCACCACCATCACCTCCGTCACCACCATCATCTCCTTCACCATCATCACCTTCTAGCAAGTCCGCACAAGGTGGTAATTTTGCTGATCAAATGCTTTATCTTGATAAAATAGCCTCCAAATTAGGAATAACTGTACAACAATACGAAAGAGCAATTAGACAACAAATCTTTAAGAAAGCGGAGAGTAATGTTACAGAAAAGAAGGGCGCACTAACTGATATTGAAGGATTATTAGTAAAAAATTTACAAAATATAGGCGATACCGAGGTAGAGACCGCAACCAGACAAGGATTAGCTGAACTATTTAGAAAGATTGATCCTAAAATAGATGATAAAAAATTAGGTAAAACTATAAACGAAATAATTTCTGGTATGCAAAAGGGCTTGTCTATTAGTGATTTAAGAAAAAGCTCTCAAGGATTAGATAAGATATTAAATGAAAATATAAATATTTTATCTGAATTACCTGGTGCTCATGCTGAATTTGAAAAACAACTAGGTTTCTTAACGGGTAAAATGAAAGTAAGAGGAATAGACGTTAAGGCTCAAGAATCATTAAAGCAAGGTAAATTCGGAGCTTTAGAAAAGACTAATCTAAGACAAGCTCAAAGAAACTTAGAGTCTCCAACCGGACAAGTTTTAGACAGAATTGGAACAGCTAACAGTGCAGCAAATATTCCTGGAATGAAACTATTAGAAAAATCTTTTCCAAATGTTGCTGATAAAGTAACAAAGATGGGCGATAAGATTGGTGGTATCACTGGGATTATCGGAACAGGAGCCACGCTGCTTAGTTCGCAAATGCCAACTATTTTACAAACATTAGATAGATTTGCCGGAACAGTATCAGAGACTAGTCCCGCATTATCTGGTCTTCAAGCAGCATTACAACAAGCCGGATCTTTTGGTTTAAGCGGATCAATTGCTGGTAAAGCTGCGTTCGGTAAAAAGGGTGCCGCTGTTGGAGGAGCAATAGGTCTAGTTGGTGGTGCGGTATCTGGTTTTATTCAAGAGTCTACAGCTAAAGAAGTTGAATTAGCAATGAAAGGAGTTAGTGGGGCATCCAATAATCTTAGTAAAACCTTAGATGATCTTGCTAATGCTAGAACATTAGGAGAAAGAGCAGAATTACAAGAAAGAGCAGCTAAAAATTACCAAGCACTAAACGTAGCACTCGAACAATCTGCTAAAACTATTAAAGATAATAGGATATGGGATGGATTATCTAGTGGTCTTCAAGGATTTATGACAGCGCTTACATCATTAATAGGTATGATGGCAGCAGCTAATTTGGCTGGAGGAGCAGGAAGTATTAATTTTGGAGGAGGGGGTGGTGGCAAGCGTGGTGGTAGAGGACCAAGAAAAGCTTATGGTGGTAGAGTTGGGCTCGCTAGCGGAGGAATGGTTCCTGTTAAATTAGCAAGTGGAGAAGGAGTTTTTACTCCTCCATTACCAGCTAGTATGGGGGAAATGAAAAAACTTAATAATGCTGATAGATCACCATTATCTAGTATGAACGGTCGAATAGGTATTGTTCCGGGATCTACTAATGGTAAGATAGATAACTTTGAAACTATGTTACCAGAAAATAGTTATGTTATTCGCGCTAGCTCTATGGAGGCTTTAGGCGAACAGCAAGTGCTTGCCTCTAGAGGAGGATCCATAGGAGTATCAAGATTATTTAATGGTGGACAACCCAAAAAATTGGCTAGAGGAGGTGGTGCAGGAGGAGGTAGAGCTGGTCAGATAATATTCTTATTAAGTAGTTTAGTTAGTTTATACCAAGGAATATCTGGATTTTTTAACCCGTCTAATCAAGAGGCGCAATTACAGGCTGAATTAGCATCATTAGAACAATTACGCAAAATAGCAGATAATAGTACAGCATTTGCTGTTGGTAATAAAGCATATTCTGAAAGACTTATGAAATTAAGTGATCCAATAGAATCATCAAATATGACCAATGAGGAAAAAAGAGCAGCTTATGGAAGATCTAGAAATAGGGATAATAGACTAAATGAACTAAATGTTTTACAAGAACAAGAAATGAGAAGCTCTCTGGGCGCAAGCGGAATGATTGTGAATGATCAACAAAGCGTACAAGACTATTTGGATACATTACAGGTTGGTTCGGATAAACGTAAAAAAGCAGATGAAGCTATTGCAAAAGCGCAAAATAGATTAAGACAAAGAATTTATTTAGAAACTAGAATAAGAGAAGGTGCTGATATTACCACAGCACAAAAAGAATATAGCGCAGCTTTCGACGAACAAGGTAATGTAAAAAATACAACCTATGCTAATAGAGTAACTGCTAGAACCGAAGATGTTATGGGTGGCGAAAATCGTAGTAGAGCTCTAGCAGACAGGCTCGAGTTTATCAATAGAAGTGTGAGAAAATTTACTCTTAATCTCACAGACGTAATGAATAGATTTTCTGCTAATATGTCTCGTATAGTTAGCGAAATAGATAATAATTTAACTATAGCAGATAATATCTCTGGAGAATTCTTTGGTTCTGGAGCTAGAGCTAACGAATCAGATAATAAGAACGTGAGAGTTTTAGAAAATATTACAGCATATAGTCGTGAAGAATTAGGCTCTGTTGTAGATAGTATTAGTCAGAGCTTAGGTGGTGGCAAAGAAGCTCAACAAATGGGTTCCTTTATTAAAGGATTACAGATTATACAACAAGAACTACCGCTTATTCTTAGAGATACGACAGGAGAAAATCTAGAAGCTGGAGAAGAAACAGCGATAAGAGATAGATTAAAAAATATGTTTGAGGGTCTAGGTGATGTAGATATTGAGGGAAAACTTTCAGAAAGTATAATTGAATGGATAAAGGGAAGAACAAATCTAAATGTACAGGGTGTGAGTAATGAAGAACTAGCAAGTCATATAGCTGGTTTTAAGGAAATCAGCGAAGCTGCAGAACAGGCTAGAGCAAAGTTTGAAGAGTATGCTAAAGCACAAGTAGAAATGAATCGTAAGTTAGGGGGCATATCCGATAAGTTAGCCGGCGCTTTTGATAAATTAGCAGACAACGCAATCAAAGTATCAGATATAAACCTCCAATCCGCATTACAGCTTAAAGAAAAATTTAGTCAAACTATTTCTTTAAGAGAAATGAATGCTCCATTTGAAATTAGCATTCGTGGTTTAACTGGAGGATTATCGGATCCTAATCTAATTGGTCAAGAAATAGCAAATGCTATCGCGCAAAAAAGAAAATTAGAGACTGATCCATCAACATCAACAACCGCTTTAGGATCAGGGGAGATTGCTAAGTTAACATCTAAGATAAATAAATATCAAAGAGCACTAGATTCTTTAGCTAGTAATACCGATAAAGCATCTAATGCTATGAAAAAAATAGATGAACAATCTCAAATTAGTGCTGGTCGTCGTCGTAGTGTTATGGACTTTTTTGATATGATTGATGATCCAGAAGCTTTACTTAATTTTGCTAAAGAAACACAATCATACAATAGAGTTATGAGTGGGGCCGGTTCTTTATCTGATGTAAAAGGAGCAAAAGCTACACTACAAAGTTTGGAAGCTACTAGGTCTCCGGAAGAATTTGCTAAATTACAAGAAACATTTTTCAATAATGTTACTAATATGCTCGGTAATATGCCAGGAGCTGATCCCGCAGTATTTGATAAATTTAAACAAATGTTTGGACCAGATTTTGGTAAGCCGCAAGATAATCCTCAAATTAAACCTTTTATTGACGCTTTTAATCGAGCTGCTCAAATTCAATCTCGAGCTGTACAAGAACAATCAAGACTAATTACTGATGGTGCAACTGTATTGAAAAATACTTTATCAGCTAGTGCTAATGATTTTACTAGTAAAATGAAAGTTGCTATAGATCAAATTGTTGCAAATTTGAATGGTGTTGCAAATAGACTAGGACTTGGCGGAGCGCCAGCGCCTGCTAGAGGCAGAGCGCCAGCGGCTGGCGGCGCTCCAGCGGCTGGCGGCGCTCCAGCGGCTGGCGGCGCTCCAGCGGCTGGCGGCGCTCCAGCGGCTGCTGGAGGCAGAGCTAAGGGTGGAATAGTTTATGCTAGTACTGGCACATTAGTAAACTTTGAGCCTAAAGGCACAGATACTGTACCAGCTATGTTAACTCGTGGTGAGTTTGTGGTTAATAGAGCAGCAACTTCTCGACATTTGCCATTATTACAAAGTATCAATAGTGGAACATATAGTAAAGGTGGGGCCGTCAAATATTTACAAACTGGTGGACTTGTTGATGTATCTGGCATAAAACAGGATTATAGTACCGCATCAGAAAATCCAAAAACAATGATCGAACAAGATTTTAACAACATAATAGAAGGAGCTAAAAACGCATATAAAACTATAGAATTTGATGTAGATACTAATGGCTATAGAATACAAAAAGATTTAATGACACCCCCCGCAGGAGAATCCATAAACCATACTTCTGCACCAGACTTTTTTAATGCATTAAAAACTTCTATAGGATCTAAAGATAGACTAAATAAACTTAATGTATATAAAGGAACTGATAAGCCAGCACCAACGATAGATTTTTTTGATTTAACACATTCTTTATCCAAAGATAAAAAAATGATTGGTGCTATTAATCCTTATTTAAATGATGATAGCTTATTAATTTGGAGGAGATGGCTTGGAACAAGATTTGATAAAACAAAATACGCTGGTCAGTTATTAGATGCTGAAGAAAGTATTCAAGGACTAACTCCAAAACTTGATTTTTATCAAGATATTATGGATAAAAAACTAGAGGCCGAGAGTGGACTAAGAAAAGCTATGAGTACGGCTCCGGAGTTTGCTACACCTTCTGTGGATATTGATCCATCTGGTATGGGCGCTGGATCAAATATGTCAGATACTACTATGACAAAAGCTAATTATCGTTATGAATTAGATAAATTAAATATTATTAAACAAAGAAAAAGAATAATAGATGGCTTGATAGAGCTAAGACCTTTACAACATGGATATATAGATTTGACCACAGAGGGCGAATTGCTTAAGATTTATACTGGTCAAGACCCTAATATTTTAATGACTCCCCGAGAGTCTAACATACGAGAGTATGGTAATAATATACAAAATTTGATAGATTTAGGTATATTACCAGAAGAAATTCTAGATAAGGGTTGGGAAGATGGAATGAAACTAGGAGCTAAAAGAGCCTTAGTAGGATTAGCTACTTCGGTAGCTGTAGGTTTGGCTATACCAACAGGAGGAAGCTCATTAGCTCTATTAGCCGCAGGCTTGGGTGGTGGTGTTGTTGGTAGTATAGCTTTCGAAGCGGCTAATAATTATATGGAAGAAAAAAAATTACAAGAATTATTAAATAGTAATGATCCTGAGAATTTTAAAAAGGGCAAGATACTGGAAGCATTATCAAAAAATCAAGCTTATGCTAGAACCAAAGAAACTGTTGCTAATATGACAGAAAGTGTGGGTGTTGTGGCAGAAGCTGCTCCTGGTATTGCTAGTTTTTTAGCTCGCAAAGGATCAAAGTTATTTAGTAAAGTTGGTCTAAGAGGAAGAGTTGGAGCAGCTATGCCGAATAAGTTAAATACAAATATTCTTGATGATATTGATAATATTAGTATGGGTGATGCTGCAACTTCAGCCAAAGGAGAGACAGAGAGCATACTTGACACTGTGGCCGGTGGAGGGAGCCCGTCTCAGGCTCTTAGAGCAAAAGGGGGTACACCAATTGTAGCTACCGCTGAGAATATTATGGATCTAAAACCACGACTTGGAGATGAGCTGTCACAAGCTTTTTCCGAGAAAGTAACAAAAGATAGCATATTCCAACAAATAAGAGATATAATGCATATGGTCGGCATAGATCCATCACAAGTGGATCGAGCTTTTGGGGCAAACTTTATGATAGAGATTCCAAAAGTCAGAGGTGGTTTAGCAAAACGCCTCAAAAATAATGGTACAGAAATTTTCTTAGGAGAAGATAGTACGATGGGTCTGCTATTTCATGAAATGATACATGGAATGATGAATCAATTGAGAAATACGGATGCTGGAAAAGAAGCTCTTGGAAGATATTATCGTAATGTGACGACCATGTTTAGCAAGAATGACCACGTTGATCTTAATCTTCTTTTTGATGCTTGGAGTAAGATTAAGAGAAAAACCTATGATTATGAAGATATCCTTTATGGAAAAGTATATAAAAACGCCATGATTCAGCGACTTATCAAAGATCCAAAAAAACTAAAAGCATTAGAAGACAGTGTTAATGGAGGTTATTTTGCACATCTCGATCCTGGTATTTCTACTATGGACGATTTATACAAATTTATTAGGAGACCAAAGAAATCAAATTCAATAGATACCAGATTAGACAACTATGCGTATACGCGAGATAGCATATTAGAGTTTTTGGGTGGAAGCTCCGATGATATAAATGCTTTAACACTACAGGGTCAAGATGAGTTTTTGACAGAAATGATGCAAAGAGCACATATGCTTGATATAAATCAAAGAACAGTTCTTGACCTAATAGCACAAGATCTATTTAAGCCACTTGGTAGAAGTGCTCCGGACTCTCTAACACAAAGTTTAAAAACAGATCCTTTACAAACTTACCCTAACCCGCAAACACGATCCACGAGAAGAGGGAAAAAAGCACCAAAAAGACCTAATAAGGCAGACGAGACCGTTAAACCATCGGATAACGAAGGCACATTTGTGCCAGACGAAATATTGGACGATGCCCCAAGTACTCCCGCACCAAGATTACCCCGAGACAGTTCAGGTTCGGATCCATTTAGTGCGCCGGGACCATATCGAAGATCAATTCGGGATCTCATACCTTCATACGACACATTACTTGGTACAGGACAAGGATGGCCAGCGTTTCGTGAAACATGGCGAGACCGACTCGTGGGAGCTGGGGCTTTGACGAGTCTTGGCGGTTCCACGTTCGCTGGGATCGGCTACTTGTCATCGAGATTATTTGGTACTGAAGCTGTACCTCCAGAAATGTCGCCACCAGATCCAGGTACTGTACCATCAAGCGTTCCTATGCCTGGTTCTACACCTCCTGTTACGTCACCACCGGTTCCGGCGATACCAGTAGAGCCGGAAATGGCAGTAGCAGATCTAGCTAGGAGAATGTTTGAAACTACCGATGTTGCGTCTACAGGAGCTTTTGAAAGTAGAGATAAAAAGTATAATTTTGGACAAGTAAAAAATGCTACATCTTTAGGGCTTAAAGATCCTCTTAATGTTACTAATTTTAGAGTACGTAAAGCTAAAATACCCACTAATGAAATTGGAATGAACGACGGAACTATAGATGACGAATTTCAAGAGCTTTTCCTATATAATCATCCTTTAGATACTTCTAAATTAAATCCTTTAAAAACATTTACAGATAAGAGCTTTGTTTATGGTAGTGAACAGGACTATACATCAAAAATAATTGGAGATACAAATAACGATATACAAGATTATTTAAAGAGATTTTTTCCAGGTGCAGGGAACATTGATGGTACTAATATAGATAATTTGATTAAAGATTTTGATCCAAATAAATTGAGCTTGAAATTTTTCTTCGACCGGGCTTTTATGGCGCAGGCTGGGAGTACTGTTTATGATTTATTAAAAATACCGAATGCATATGTTAATCCTGATCTTATGAGTGATACTGATTGGGCAGCAAAGTTTGGTTTATGGGATATTAGCAAAGCAACAAAAGAGGATGGTGCCAATGATAAGTTTGGAAATACATATAAAAAATTCTTATTACAAAGAATTAACAAAGCATTATCATCACAAGCTAGTCAGGTTGCTCAGGAGCAGTATGAGTCTCCTAAAACAGAAGATAATTATAAACAGGCTATAAAATTTATTAGTGATTATACTGGACAGATGGATAGAAATATATATGGTAAAATTAATCCAGGATTTGGCGCATTAAATATTGCTGAGCCCAATTCGCAGAAACCAGAAGACTATGCAAAAACTATTAATCAGCAAGTTAATAAATGGCGTCAAGATAATATAGATAAAGCTTTTGGAGGCATACCAAATACTGATCTAGATGGATGGACACGAGCTAAAAATAAGTATAATATTGATGGAGCTCCAGAAAAAGTAAGAGCTACTGTGCTAAGTGATGTTAATACTCTTCATAGAGCAAAAGCTTTAGATACTTTTATTATTAATAGTAATTTAGATCCCAGCAAAATTTTAGATTTAACTAGTGCTGCTAATGTTATAGCAGGATCTAATACTGCTATGGGACCTTCTATTACTGGATTTATGGATAGTGAAGGAACCCCTCTTTCTGAAGATATGACCTTAGTAGATTTTATTAAAGATAGTTTGAGTTTTACTAAAAACTTGAACTTTACTGATAGACAATCTAGACTAGACATGATTAGTAGCAAAGTACCTGAGCTGCAAAAAAGTTTTGATTTTGATAAGTTAAAAACACCATATGCACTATGGGATAGTTTAAATAGTTATATGGCTACGTTCTGGCCCGCCGCCGTCCCCAGCAACATCACCGGTGACCTATATACATCTCTAATCAATAGTAGCGGTGAACTAGAGTCAAAAGAGTATCAGTTTACTAATGAACCTGTAAATACTATATTAGGCTATGGTGTTAATAGTACACCATATACAGCATCTATAACTAGCCCACTAGATTTTGTAAAAGAGTATACAAATTCTTTAAGTCGTTTGGGTGGTAGTGAGGCATATAATAAAATTCGTACAGTATTAGGATATCTAAAACAAACAGATATTCAAACAGCAGAAACTCCATTTAATAATCCTGCTTTTGTTGCTTCAAAGAAAGAAAAACAAATGCAGGAAACTTCAACAGATCCGATTGAACCAATAACTAGAGCTAGAGGAGGTATGGTTTATGCTAGTAATGGAATGCTAGTTAATTATCAACCTCGTGGAACAGATACTATTCCGGCTATGTTAACTCGGGGCGAATTTGTTGTTAATAGAGCTGCTACTCAAAAGAATTTACCATTATTACAAAGTATTAATAGCGGAGTATCTTATGCTAGTTCTGGAGGAATAATTAATCCTATATATAGAGATAATGGCGGTAGTGGTATTATGGGATCGATACAATCAATGGCTAAATCTGTTGGTTTAGATATGAGTAGTGCTAGTTTGGTATTTGATACTTTTATTAAGTCATTTAATACTGAAACTAGTAATTTAGGATCATTAATTAATAATCTTGCTAAAGTATTTCCGGCTCTTGGTGGTCCTGTTAGTGCTTTTGGCGGTCATGTGGATAGACTTATCAAAGCATTAAATGATATTAAAACTATTGAAATCAAAGGTCCTAATATTCCAGATACTATTAGAATTAATAGTGATACTATAAGAGTTGAATTAATAGCGCCAGAAAATACAAATTATAAATTAAGTGATGAAGATAAAAAGGCTATTACTAATTCATTAACTACTTCATTAAGAGGATTGACTACTATGGGTAGAATAGTATCATAAACTAGGATAAAATTTTATGTTTAAAATACAAAATGAAACAACTGTTGAAAATATTAGCATACAAAATGTACCATCAGGAGGAGCTGTTGTTAGTCTGGACGGATCCTCATTAGATCCAGCTCCTTTTGTAACACTATCTGTTGAACAATATAGGGTTGGTGATTTAATTATTGGTGGAGCATTAATAGTATCACTTAATGGTACAGTTTATACTACTGCCGGAGGATTTAGTGATATTGCTAGTCAATTAAAAGATAAATTTCAAACTATAGGACAAAAAGGAGATTGTGTTAATGTTAATGTTAATTGTAATGGAACAATTCTTGTTAATGGTTATGGAACAATTAGATCGGTAAGTATTGATGAAGGACCAGAACCTAGTTGGACACAAGTGGCCGCATACTCTATGGAAGTAGAGTTATATGAAAATGAAGGTTCTTTAGTAGTTAATCCTAATACTTTAGCCAGTAGTTACGTTACCACAGGAGAAATTATTAAAGATTTATCTGAGTCTGTAACTCTTAATGTAGATAGCGAAGCTTTTAGTTCGGATACTTTATCTGGTCAAAATATTGGTAAAGCTCACGTTAAATATAGTTTTAATATTAGTGCTACTGGTGGAGGAGTAGGATGCTCATCATCAGTTAGTAAAAAAACAGGACTAGAAGCAGCAGAAGAGGTTGTTAAACGCAGACTATCCGCTTTGGAAAATGGTAATCTGATAACATCTCTAACTTCTCCAACTTCTATAAATAATGCATTATCGATCTATCATAATGGTCCTAAGTATATGCAAATTCGTAGTATGGATGCTGATCCAATTAGTGGAACATTAAGCGTATCTGGTGATTTAATACTAAGACCATCATCTTCTCCTTATCCTCAAGCTTTTATAGATGTTAGTATAGACTCTAGAGCAGAAACGACTCAGGTCGGTAGAACAGTAGTTATATCCGGAACCGTGGAAGGATTACATAATACATCTTTTAGTGATATTATTAGTAGTTCTAACTTTCATTCATCTGCAAATAAAATTGGTAATGCAGAAAGTGCGTACTCTGCATTAAGGGGTAATTTTTCCGCATTTGCTTCGGCATATGCAGCTAATACTATTTCGGACTCATCAGACTGTACTAGTGGAGGTCTTTTAGCTATATGTTCCAATTATATTGCTCCAACAGAATGCGGCATAAGACTCGTAAATAGAAGTGTAACCAGAAATTTTGGTTCTGGAACCATATCTTTTAATGAAGAGTATTCTACTGCTAGAAATTGTAGTATTCCCGGTGCGGCTAAAGTGGATACGGAAGTAACTCATACTTATCCTACCGATGTTATAGCTGAATTTACTATACCTTTTAGAGGAGAACCATTAATACAAAATCTTGGCACAACCACTAAAGAAACTATTTCTGTTAATGTTAATGTTACTGTAGAAAACCCAGGGTGTGATGTTAGAGATTTGAGTGGCGTTATAGGATGCGCTTTGGACGAAGCTGATGCTTTGGGTGCTAGCGAAGGAGCAGCAGGATGGTATTTGACACAGCATAATGTTTCCAAAACTAATACTGGCACTCTTAGAGTAACTAAGGAATGGACCAAACCTTACTATTGTTAGTGGACAAATGACTAAATCTTTATATACTATTACAGCTACTAATCCTAAGTGTATAGACCATAACAATGGAAGTATTCTGATCAACGACCTATCTTCTGGCCTACTATCTTTTGGTTGGCCTAATATATCATCTAATGCTAATATTTTAGATAATGGTAAATATATATCCAATCTTAGTTGTGGAACATATAACTTAAATATATATAATATATCTACTAAACAAAAAAGCACAGTGCCTATAGAATTAATCTGTGCTGAATTATTAAAAATGGATCTAGTAGCTGTAGAAGGTGATGTTTGTAGTAATGCGGTAAACCCAATGATTATTGAGTGGTCGGGAGGTATGCCACCATATTCTTTAGTAATTAATAATCATAAAATTAATAATATTCAAGATAATAACTATGTATATAACATACATTCTAATTTAGAATACAATGTTTGTGTTTATGATAAAAATAAATGTTCAGTTTGTAGAAGCGACATCAAACATATTTCTAATCCTTTAAATATATCTGTACATTGGGACCCTATTCTTAATTACGGAGCCGAATCTTCTTTGGTAGAATGTAAGATTCATGGCGGATCAGAACCCTATAAAATAGCATGGTTTATTAAAAATGACGATAAGCCTATTATTACAAATCATTTTAAACTGCATAATAAATTACAAGCTAATACATATAAAGTTATAGTTACAGATAATAATAATTGTGAAATAAGCAAAACTTTTACTATTAATAATCCTCAGCCCCTTAGTGTTACTACAAGAATTTTAAACGATTATAGTTCAATGGCTCTATATGATCCTGTTGAAGTAACTAGAATTCATAATCTATTACTTATTCCTAAAATTAAAACTAATCTAATATCTATTAATGAAACACAATCCATTACTATAAAACAAGGCGGTTCGGAGTATACTCAAAAAGTATGTATGGATTATGGAGAAACTATTATTGATGGTATTAGTTATTATTATTACTATATAACCCCAGGATTAAATATTAATAAATTATCAAAATTAAAGCTCATAATTAACGATATATCATATGATATTGATAATTTTTATAGCAAAAATAAAAATATCAAACTACTAATAGGATCATTAATTTTACAAAATGATTATAGTTTTAATTTTAAAAATCAAGATCTAGTTGAAATCACCTGTGCCGAAGATCAAGTTATGACGCAGTTGTCTAGTGTGTATGTTAGAAGTGGTATGTATATTTCTAATAATTTATATACTATACTCAATCTTATTCATCCTGGAACAACTGACGCAAGCCCTATTAGCATAATCAATCATGATCAACAAGATAAAATATATATACAATCTTTAACTACTAAAAAAAATAAAAGACTGGGCTCAATAACATGTTATGTTTCCAACGGAGATCAAGCCTCACTAAAAGCTATTCTTAGTAATCAAAATAATGATATACTAGAAATACCCTTTAATAATAAGAATTATATTAATATAGAAAATTTAACATATGGAAACTATAGTTTAGTTATTAAAGACAAATTTAATACTGCCTCAATCTATAATAATAAACATATTGAAAATACAAAATTTATTTTTGAAATACTAAGCTCATTTGAAAACGAAAGAGAGATTTCAGCCCTTCATTCTGCGCAAATTTTTGGTATAAATTCTAGTTATTTAAATAGATATGATAATTCACCAAATAAACTATTGTTTACCAGTACAGATTTTAAAAATGGGGTATTAATTAATATTAGTCCCATGGATGCTTGTTATAATATAATTGGCGATAATGTAGACATACAGGATTGTGGAGTAAAGGTTTTGGATCTTCCATACGGCAAGTACTCAATTACTCTATTCAAAATAGGATATAAAACTACTAAAATAGATTTTTTATACAATTCTCCGAAGGATTTAGTAACAACAATCTTAGAAAAGGATATGTAAATAATGGCTAGTGTTAAGGTTTTTAATTGTGAAATTATTAGCGTTAGTTGTAATCTAGGTTTTGGAGGACAAGAATCATCCCTTAGACTTCAATTAGTAGAGTCTTGTGGATTAGCTTATAATGGAGCATTAGGATGTGTTTATACAATAGTTATAGGTGGATTTTCTTTTACTGGAGTTTTAGCTGATCATACATATAATCAATCTTCCTCTGGTTTAGTTTGGGATGTGAGATTAACGGATGGAAGACAAAGTTTAAGTAACGTTGCGGTAATTTTAAATGATTATTATTGTAATATCAATACTCCTAATTTAATTAATGTATTAGCTATACTAGAACCATCCGTTTGTAATCTTGGTTGTTCAGACTTTATGTCATCTTTTAAGGATGATTTAGGTATTCCTATGCTATATATATTACAGGCTATTCAGGGTAAAACTTGTATTTTGCCAGTATGCGGAGTTACAATGTATATAGATGTTTCATCAGTAATAGCTATCTGTCCAGCTTATTTAAAAATTACTGATACTAGTAGTAATGTATTAAATATTATAGACCAAGCATGTAGTGAGGCCGGTTATGATTTTATGATAAATATTGTTGGTAATACTTTTACAGTAGTACCAATAGACAAAAAGAATAGTCCTCCTAGCGGAGCATTAGCTGCTTTTTTAAATGCTATAGCTGCTAGTTCGTGCGGGGGTCAAGGAACTATAGATTATAGATATGGTGAAGAAACAACATATGAGCCGAGTAAAAAATTAGTCATTGGTGATAATGTGCACTATTTAATGGTTGTTAATAAAAACGGAGATTGTACGGGTGCTCCCGGTACAGAGAGTGGAGGTAAGGGTAGCACATCGGATGATCCTTTAATGAATCCATCGGGCTCTCCACCTCCTTCTGCTTAAGAAATTAAGGATTTTTATATGTCATGTACAGTATATCAATATCTCGGAGAAAGACTTTCTTATACAGGATTAGAGGTATATTATACTGAGCCGGATAATATTTTAAAAGAAGATTTTGATTGTTCACTACTTAGTCAAAGTTTAGAATTAGATTTTACAACATTTAAGTTAACAGAATTAGAATTGCTTTCTAGTTCTAATCTTACAACATGGCTTCAATATTGTGCCAGACATTCTGAAGACGAACCAGATATTCTGGGAGTTAAAGTTTTTAGATTCTTAACAGGCGACGGATTCGGAGAATTTATTAGTAGTGTTACACAAATATTTGATAATCTACTAAACCGCTCTGATGTTACTGGATCTCTTGAGTCTTTTATAAAGCAGAAAGAGCCTGATATAAGGGCGAAATTAGAAATTGCCAGGAGTTGGTTAAATAATATATATGAAGAGTATTATGGTCAAAAATATCTAATACAGGTAGGCAATTCTAGCGTCGGTGTTTGTATTAAAGATCGGTATGGTAATCAACCATCTGGTAATGTTAAAGTTGAATCAGACGGTGGTATTTTTTACTCTTCTGACTCCCCCTCAACTGCTGGAGGATGGTTACCTAAAAATCAAAGTCAGATTATGGGACTAGGTGTTGGAACAGAACTGAATTCTTTTACAGAAACTGATGGTAGAATAGGATGTTTCGTAAAATTTAACCAGGCTAATCAGCTATCCAAATATGGATTAACTTGGGACATAGACTTGAGTAAACTAGGAGATGATAATTTTTTTAAAAGATCTGCTGACAGTGATATATATCTTAAAGCAAGTGTAGATCCAGCGTTGTATCAAATAGATGGTAATCAATACGTATTAATTACTTTGAGTAGTAGGGCAGAGTTAAAAATAGCTCCTGGTGAAGAAGATTGTCCTGGTCTTTTGGAGAGTGTTGGAGCTGTAGCGATAATGGTGTTACATGGTGCAGATGCTTATAGGGAATCATTATCGAATATGATATGTGGTGATGGAGACGGTACAGTAAGTGGCACTAGTTTACTTCATAGTAATTTAAATCATAACAATATGAATCCTATCGCTATAAGTCCAGATAGTTTTTGTATTCCATTTAAAAGTAATTTATTTACTTATGGGCCATGGTTTTATCAATCCAATCCAGTTGGACTTACTCAAGTTGAGACAAATAAAGAATTAGCTCCATGGAATTTTGCTAATTTACAAAATACTGGATACGATATTATGAATTACTATGGTAACTTAATAGCACAAGATGGACCAAAAGCACTACAGAAACAAGAGAGTGGATCTATTACTGTGGCTTCTTTACCATCTTATAGCATAGGCTATATTGTTGGATCGAATGCGGCAACACTCACAGATCTTCAAATAAATATAGGAGAAAGTGGATATACAACAGCATATAATTTTCAAACTTATGCTCCCAAATTTGGTCAACCTGGTAGATATTTAAGTGATTTGTGGAGTAGAAACTATAAATCTATGTCTTATTTACATAAGTTTATGAAGGAGCAGAATCTTGAGCTTAAAAATTTATTAAATAGAACATCCTCCGAACTACAAAAACAAAGGGCTATCAGAAAATTAATACCAGGAACTAGTACAGATGTTATAACGGTAGGTGTTCCTGGTGGTACTCCTGGAACAACTGCCAGTAAAACTCCTCATATGATGTTGTTCGGTGGATATAAAATGGAGAAAAATAAAGCACAGATTCTTGGTGGAGGTGAAGAATGTGTTTCTGTTGATCTATCAAACATATCCGAGTGTAATTGTCTTTCCAATCCCCAGCTCGGCTCAGCCCCTCCGGGTTCTGTACAATCTTTAGGTAATAATCTAATTAATATACCTCAAACTGTAACAGAAAGTGATATGAGTAATGTATGGTATAAACAAAGAGCAAATAATTTTCAAAGAATATCAATTACCACATTAGATCTTTTATTTGGTTCCATTAGTACTAATCAACAACATGATGATAATGCTGAATTACCAAGATTAGCTTTATACCAAAATTATGATTGCGGTTATTCTGAATTTTCTAATAAAAACACAACATTTTTAGGTGATGGTAAAACTCCCAATTCTAGAACAAGATCAGAAATACCTCCATTTCATTTTGATGATATTTTACAATATGATTTACCTATTCATCAAATGTATTTAAATAGCGTAACATCTAGTGCTATGCTAGGTAATTGGGACGGTAGAAAAAATGCTAGTACGCAAGGATTTGTTACTAATATTATAGCATATGGACCATCGTCAGAAAATTTTGATATAAATAATAGCGAAGAGAGTAGAGATAAACAACAGAGAGAAACTAATTTTAGATATAGTGTATTAAGGGGTCCTCTAAGTTTACAAGCTTGGGGATATGATACTTCTGGTAAGCCTATTCCAAATGCTATCGATGCTGCTGATCAAGCAGAAAAGGGTAGATTTAGAAGACGCGGTCTCCAGGATAAGTTTTTAAAAGACTGGCTCTCCAACCCAAAAACGTGGCCTGCTGGACCAATAGATCTAAGGTGGGACAGAGAAAGGGGGGTTTGGGTATCTCCGCCATCCAACAAAATTGTTGTTGCTAGGCTATTAACCGATTTACAAAAGTTTGGTGTTGCGGAGGCCGAATTAATAGATCCAGAGGCTGGAGGAATAAGATTTTATGAAGAGTATGATATTTGGTCACAACAAGGAGCTAATATTAAAGGGTCCATACACAAAGCTAAAATTAAAGTTTATGACTTTTTAGGGGTTAAATTATGTAAATGTGATTATATATATGCTTATTATGATGATAACAGATATATTGTATTAGAAAGTAATAGAGCCTATAAAGATCCAAATGAGTCTTGCTGTGCAACAACTACTGTTACCCAACCAACTCCGACAAAAGTTACTCAACCAACTCAGCCAACAAAACCACCAACACCAACATCTTGTTGGTGCAATTTAGAATGTCTTAAAACCTTATCTAATTTTAAGGAAGGAAAACATCAGGCCCTTGTACACAAACAAGAAAACAATGGGCCTGATTGTTTGGTTTGGGAGGATATAGTTGAGTGCTATACCCCGCCACCAAACTTCTATCAAAACCCATAATTATTCTTTATCTTTAGTTGGTTGCCACTTATGCCATCCTTTATTTGGTAACCAATTATTATCATCGTCTTTTCTTTTGGGAAATAGTGTTCCACCTTTTTTATGTTGACCAAACGCTAAAACAGCTCCGCAATCATTACATCTTAGCTCATAATAATCATTACCATCTACATTTCTAACCACAAATCGTAGATTAACACTACCACACAATCCACATTTCTCTTCGGCAAATATTTCTTGAATAGTAGCTAATTCCTTAAAAATTTCTTTCTGTCCAGCTCCTTCTAATTCGAATTCTAATTTATCTCCAACTTTATATTTTACTTTCATGTTATGCTCCAGTTTGTACTATATCCTTTGATATTGTCAGGAATGTCATCAACCTTTTGTTGGTAAGATGATAATTCTCTTATAATAGATAGAGCATCCTGATGCAAGACATCTCTTACATTACCCTTTATTCCTAATTTATCGCATAAAGATATAACATTTATATCTAATCTTTTAGCTATAACATCTATAAAATTAATTTGATTATTAGTAATTTTAGTAACATTATCTGAATGAATATCATCCTCTATATTTTCGGAAATTTCTTCAGCAGCAACAACCTTCCTCAATCTCATCGCCCTGCGTAAAGCCCTGCCCTCTGCCCTGGTTTCTGCAACGGCGACGGGGTGATTTCTATATACCTTATCACAGTTACCCCAATATACATCTGCTGATCCATTTACTGTTTTTATCTTACATGATTCTGGAAGATCAGGATTATTGTCGTACCATGTCAAAGAATATACTACTGTTGCTCTTTTTTCATTAGATGGCTCAGGCGATTGCACAACGGTGCTATCATTTTGAATTACTATACCATTCATAACTTTTTCAAATACTCTTCTTAAACCATCGGTAGTTGGATTGCCTTTGATTTTTTCATCTTCGGATAATTCTGATAATACATAATCAGTCCATTCAATATCACTAATGTTCACTTTAGTTTTTGTTTGTGTATTTTCAACAATATCCGATTCTTCTGTAGTAGGTTCCATATTTTTAACCTTGGGCATCTGAGTCTCCTATTTCTATAGTATTAGTTGTTTTGTCTTTTGTTAGTAATTGTATAGCATCTTTTAGATTATCACAGATTAATAATGCTCTTGCTTTTGAAAAGTCTTTGGTTTGTCTGATCCTAATAAGCTTATATCCCTTTCCGAGAATGAGTCCAGTTTTCTTTTTGTCATACGAGATGTTTTTGGCTAAAGCATCCTCTCCCCACACTGGGGCAAAATGGGATGGCCCATCTATTTCGATTGCTATATTTAGTGTTGGTAAAAATATATCTATTTGTAGTTTGGTATTAGCTAATATTTGTTCTTTATGAAATTCAGTTTTGAAACCATTATCTATTAGATAATTAAGTACAAAATGCTCTAATTTGGAGCCAACTTTACTGGTTTTTCTAACCGCTAGATTAGCTTTTTGTAACATATTCATCTTTTCATCATCACTTTTTTGATCCCAAAGTTTTTGAGCGACTATTCTTTTTTGTTTGATTTGACTCTCATCCATACCCTCCCAACTCTTCATTACTCCTAGTCCTATATTTTGTTTTTCTTCTTCGGTTCTTATTTTACCCTTTGTTGGGTGTTGTATTCTACCTGTTTGTAAAGCATTTTTTTGAGCCTCAGATTTATTCTTTCTTTTTATACCAAGTTTTTTAGCGTCTCTTAGTATTTTGTTAGCATATGTATTATATTTGCTAGCAATATCCTTAAAACTTAAATTTTCTTCCCAATATAGTTTATTGATAAGATTTGCTTTGGCTTCATCGGAAAGATCATCATAGTTCTTCATATAAGATACCCTTTATTTGTGATACTAAATCTAAAAAAGGTTGCTGCGTACTAACTAGTCTGTATTTTTGATTATCTATAGTTGAATTAGCTAATAGTAGTATATTATCTCTATTTAAGCCTAAAGATAAAACTATATCATAATCTTTTTCTGTAAAAGTAATAATTTTATGGTGTTCGTAATAAATTTTACTCAAATATAAAGTATGAAATACAGAAATATACTTTATATCTTCTATATAATCTATTAGATGATCGCAAAAAATAATAGGATTAGTATTAAGATTATGACTAATATTAATATATGCTTCTATAATTTTTTTATCAGCTTTAGATATGTATTGTTTATATAGTGGTATCATTGTATATTTTTCTAATCGTATTACTGAGTTTTTTAAATTGATTAGGATCATTGAACTGAAGAATATAATTCTTAGTGAACTCTGCTTTTATAGAAATATTACTCGATATCATTTGATTGATTACTTCGAATAAACACATATGCGGCTTTGTGTGAGTCTCTACTATTTTTTTAAATTTTAGATTATCTTTTCTATCTATATATAAATAGTCATATGTTATATTATGTAAATCATAGAATACGAATTCTATCATGCCATCAGTATTAATTGTACATCCTATATTTGATTCTGACTTATTAGACTGACTCACCAGCATATAAGAGGTTTTAGGCTTAATTTTTTTGATAATATATGGATCAATAATTGATGACAAGCTGATAATACAGAAAGACTCATTATTTGGTACGTACTTAATGGCTTGTATAATACACTCCCCAAAGTTAGAATACTCGTTATAGTCATAAGGTAATAAATTAATTTTTTTAGTTTTAATAACTCTACTAAATATTAGTTCGTGCTCTTTTTTACAACAAAGTAGAATTTTAGCATTCTGAGTAATTGTTAGTAAACTGTGTATCTGATGATATAGAAGAGTTTTTTGATCTATAAGTAGTAGTGCTTTGTCTCCGATATCTTTATAAAGCTTATCAGGTATTGATGCAACTACTATATAATACATTATTTAGATGCCTTTATATAATATTCGAATACATTAACATATCTTTTGTTTTCTATTTTGAATCCAATTTTTTTTAGCAGATCTAAAATTTCGGATATTGTATGAATAGATTTTTTATATGGGTATAGAATTTTTTTAGCAAGTTCATCGGTTATAGAATTGAATGTTAATGCTATACTGAGCTGTCTAATATCAGAACCTTGTATATGCAATATACCATCATTCTGTAATTTATTATGTGCTATTTTTAGTATACTTTCTATATTATCATCGACAAAATAATCCAATAAATCTTGAAATATAATTTCTTCTAGAGTGCCATCTTTATAGTTATCTGCTTGTGATATATGACAATATGTGCTTTGTGTAGGAATTAAGTCTTGATCCGAAGTATGAAAAAAAATAGAGTTATGCATAATATTTGAATACCATTTTAGTAGTACGGAATATAATAGATTTCCAAAAATCAACATCTGTGGCTGTTTTATTATCTAGTACTTTATTATATGAACCTCCCCAAGATTTAGCAATATTTTCATTCATTGCTATTTTATATACTGTTGGTAGTTCATACTTGTTATCTACATCGCCCTCATCGAGTAAGTCCCTCGGTTTTTCTGCATGGTCTATTATTAGAACGGGGATATGAAATTGAATAGAAATATTTTTACATTTTTCATGATATAATATTTTATTATTGCAAATAATAATATTTGGTATATCTTTACCAAAATACAAATGATCAAATCCTAGTAAATTATGTTCTAGTTTTTTAAACATTTGATCAAAAATAATACTATCACACGATGTCCATAGTATATTAATCTTATCTGTTTTTTGTATATATTCCCTAGCTAAAATACCAGATATAGAGTTCATAAATTAATAATATTGTTTACAAAAGAGGTTTCAGAAAATTTATCTTTATCAAAATTTTTAAGCTTTTGCTGCTTTTCTATTTTTGTGGTTTCGTATGCTTTTCTCATTTGTTCCCTTATAGAATCTATGAATGGTTCTTTCCATTGTTCGTAGACAGTAAACGTATTTTCCATATAAAAATCTTTACTAGTTACATTGGTTAGCATACTTTCTATTTCAAAACCATTATAACTATTAATATAAGAATTAGATCCTATTTCCCTATTGGTAATAACCAATTTATCGAATAACGCAGCTTCTATTGCGCTAGCACCAAAAGACTCTGCTTTGCAAACATTTACATAACAATCGCACTGATTATGCAGTCTCATTATGTATTCTTGTTCGTAGTATCCGATAATCACATGCGGAGCCTGAACATGATTACCATTAACTCTAAGTACTTTTTCTACATGCTGTATGTCGTATGTGATAATTTTCTCGGCCTCTTGATGATCAAACCCCGACATATCTGTTTTTATAATCAGCTTAGCATCATCATGTTTTCTAAATTCTAGAAAAAAAGCTGACAGTAATCCTTTAATATTATTTTTATCTTGGTGTTTACCTATATAGTAGAACACAAAGTCATTATTAGTATTTTTAAATAGTGTATCGTAATTACTATGAAATTGTGTTAAATTAAATGGTTCAGGTATAATACTTACTTTAGTCTTTAGTCCAGCATGTTCTAAAGATTTTTTGGACCATTCTGATTGAACTACAACATGATCCATTAAGTTTATTCTATCCACCCAACCCGTATGCTTAATATTAAATGTATCAATATCTGTTATGCAAATATTTTTACCAAAATTCTTTTTATATTCGAAGCAATTAGGTATACCGTATTGAATAACAATATCATAATATGAACTACTATTATCCTCAAATTCCGAATAGTCTTTCCCTGACTCATTAGCAGTATCAAGATATGGAGTAAAATATATTGGTCTAATACTTAGATTAATATCAAAATTATAGCCTAGTGCATCAATATGCCTTCTGGCCGATCTTCCCATACCAGTATTTTCTTTGTATGGTCCTATATAAAGAATATTATTCATATACTAGAAAGTCGTTCTGTTTAATAATAGTAGAATCTTCTAAAAATTTATTTAGCGTAGTTTTATTGTTAAATATAGTTTCTAAAACCTTTAGAGCATCAGACTGAGAGTACGGAACCGCCCCTTTTGAAGTAGAAGAGTAACCATTATCCAAGGTCATAATCAACTGTTGTATAAAAAATGTATTCTTTAACTGAGGTGCCTGCAAAACATTATCTATAACATAGTAGACGAAATCTCTATTATTTTCATTTTTTGGAATAGCTTTTTCTATTTTCTCAATTTCTGTATCAGGTATAGGTGTCCATCTATTAATATCCTTTGTAGGTATATTATCCAGGATTCTTTCAAATTCACTACTAGTATAATCCCAGGAATATTTATCTTTTAATTTACTTTTTTGTAGATCAATAATTTTTAGTTTATCTGTGTAGGATAAGCTTCTATATTTTTCTATTAAGTTAGCACATATATTATTATTTGGATATACCCTATCCGATTGATTATCCACATCTCTAAAAATACAAGATATAGGTACTTTCCATCCATTTAAGTCATCAGCTAATTCGGCCATAGCCCCATGATCCGTACATACAAATGGAATACCGCATGATGCGGCTTCTAGTGGCGGTATACCGAATCCTTCACATATAGAATATTGTATATAAATGTCAAATATATTATATATTTTACACAGTTCATTTTCTGATATACCATTAGATACACTAGATAAAGTCATTTGTTTTTTGGAACATTTGGGACAGATTGCTTGGGCGCCCTTCCACTTCATAGGCATCCAATATTTACAGTTTTTGCAAACGTAGGTGAATAGTACTGAATTGTATATGTCGTATTCTATAAGAAGGTCCGGTATGTCCCAGCCGGTAGTTTCGGGATAACTTGTATGTAGATATAAGTAGGTGTTTTTATTATTATCTACCAATGCTTTAGTAATTTTAAGTAAATCTGGAATCAGTTTTCTTTTTTGATTTCTCATTACTGATCCGACAATAAATGAGTCCAGTGGAATATCAACAGAATTTCTAATAGATACTTTATTTAGTGGACGAAAATTGGCCGTATCAATAGAATCCATAACTATTCCGTCAACGGGTATTTTGTAAAACTTTTCTATATTTTGTTTTGCCCATTTGGTGTGAGTTAGTAATGTATCGCAATTTTTCATTAGGTCTAGCCACTCTAGTCTAATTGGAAAAGAATCTATAGTTGGAGCCAAAACAAGATGAAATTTTTCTCTAAATACTGATGTACTCTCAAAGTTAGTCATAAATATGTCTCTAAAATCAACAACAATATCTGGTTTAAAGTCAGCTACTACCAAGTCAAATCTCCATTGACCAAAACCATTATTAGGACTAGAGCTATACTGCGTAAATCTTGGATCCGTTTGGTCCACAGCATTAGGATATATTTTCCACGGATAGTCCTTAGACATTCCTACTGTTCTATAGCAAGAAAGCTCTGCTATTTCATACTTATTGGTATTATATAATCTTGTTAGAATAGATCTTGTATAATTACCATACCCAGATTTTATATGTCCGGATTCTGTACAGAAAAGTATACGTTTTTTCATATCTATACAATTTAGGTATAATTAAAACAATAGAACCCCTCCTATTGCTAGGAGGGGCCTATTGCTTAACACCATCCTCAAACTTCAAAAAGCTACAACTTCCTCTGTTTCCTTATCCTCTGAGGTAGCAGCACTTGCTGTTTTTGACTGATTCTTAACTACCTTTTGTATACGAGCAAAATTATTTACTCTGACCTTCATTGAAGATCTTTTAACTCCATCCTTTTCCCATGTGTCGTTCCTGAGAGATCCTTCGATCATTACCAAATCACCTTTTCTGAAAGAAGAGGAAATGGCTTCTGCTCCGGTGTCCCATGCTTCGCAGTTTACAAAGGTTGTAACCTTATCGGTTTCTCCATTATTTTTGGTAAATTCTCTAGATACTGCTATTGTAAAATTAACAACAGCCGTTTCTTTTCCAGAAGGATTAACGTGCCTTAGTTCTGGATCTCTAGCCAAATTACCTCTCAAAATTACTAAATTCATAAGATCTCCTCTAATTTCAAAAAAGTTAAGTTTTCGAACCACGCCTTTATGATACAGTATCCGTTGGTTGTGTCAAGTTAAACTTGCCAACACTGCTTAATAATGAAAGTTTCTTTATCTTTAGATTTATCTAGTTTAATTAATAATGTGTTACCATCTATTAATAATTCTTTATATTTTAGGTATTCCTCTGGAAATATAACCAAATCGGCCGAACCTGTGGAATCCGTAACCTTAATAAACGCCATTTCTTGACCAGGATTAACTCCTCTTTTAGTCCTTATAACATTAATATCAGAAATCTCTGCGCCAAGAATTGGAATTTTCGTTTTAGTTCCGTGAGCTAAGTCTTTACACTCAACATTGGCCGAATAAATATCACATCCGTCTATTTTATGGCAAGTGATAGAAGCTCCTAAATAGAATTTCTCATTATTAGACAGCCATTCGGGACTATCTTCCAAACTATATGGTGGCTTTTTGATAGTATTAATTAATGATAGAATTGTTTGTTTTCTTTTTGCTGTTAATTTAATGTTAGTAGATTCCAATAATATGTGCAATATTTTTTCTAATTCTGTATTCTCAGAAATTTTCGATATAAATTCACATTCTCTATCAGTTAAATTATTTAGTATCTCATAATAGAATAGCATTCTAGTTCTGGATACATTCCCATTAGGTATCGCTCCGGAACATATTAATCCTTTACATGCTGTAGAATTAATATTTCTTAGAATATTACAATATACATATAGAAAAGTTTTATCTTTAATATCATAATTAGACAATATTTCATTTAACTTTTCATAAACAGAATCTCCTAATCCTTTGATATTAGTTAAGCCAAACCATATACTATTATCATGATCAATAAAAAATTCTTTTTTAGGCTTTAATATCGATGGTAAATGTATACTAATATTCATTTCATTAGCATTACTAATAAGCTCTTGTATTTCTTTTAATGGATCTATTTTATCCTTCGCAAATTTAAGATAAGAAGCAAAAAATTCAATAGGAAAATGAGCTTTAGTATATGCAGATAGATAGGCGTTGTATGCGTAACTTACAGCATGACTCTTATTAAAAGAATATCTTTGGCTTTTCTCTATCCATCCAAACAACTCTTCGGATTCTGTTTTTGATAATATATTTGCTGCCTCTGATTTATGTAAAAATAACTTTTTAATTTTAACCATTTCTTCTGGTTTTTTCTTACCAATAGCTTTTCTTAACTGATCAGCTTCGGTCAAATCAAAGTTTGCTATTTTTTGACAAATTTGCATAGCCTGTTCTTGATAGACCATTTCTCCATAAGTGGTACTCAAAATACTTTCTAGAGCAGGATGAAAGAAGTCGATTTCTTCATTCTTATTTTTTTTGTCTATATAGTGATTACTAACAGACTTACCATCTCTATAGGCTTCCAGACATCCTGGTCTCATAATACTAATCAATGCGGACAGTTGTTCTATATTATCCGGCTTTAATTTTTTAGACATACTTTGACCAAGTCTAGACTCCAACTGAAAACATCCTTTTGTATTTCCTTCCGAAATCAGATTCCATGTTCTGCGACAATTAAGATCTATATTTTCTATATCAATATCCAAATCAATTGTGGCTTCGTCGTTAAGACAAAACTTACAATTGCAGTCTTCAAATGTTATCATTTTCATACTTTAAAAGCATCCTTAAATTTTATTTTTTGACTTAATTTTTTATGTAGTCTTAGAAATCTGATAAGAATATTGGCACAATCTTCCACATCCTTAGATGCATTATGGGCATTTGTTTTATCTATACCAAGATAGTCTCTCATACTATCTAATGATAATCCCTTAACATCGGATATATAGCTCATCCATATGCCAAAAAGATGCATAATATCTATTTTGTCTCTTGGATGAAATAAACAGGTTTCTTTCTCTTTATTAGTATTATTATACTTATTACTGAGTCTATTAACAATAGACATATCAAAACGCAATATGTTATATCCTGCCGCAATTGGGGCTGTAAACTGAGATTTTTTTCCGCCATTAGACTTTAGGTGATATTTATCTAAATAACTAACAAACTGAGCCCATGCATATTTTTGTTCCGGATATGTTTTCCACTCAGATAAAATCTGATCAGACGACAAATTACGAATTTTTCCATGCCATTCCAAAATATCCGAATCAGTGTATGGATTCTCTACTGTAGCATCCATTAATTTTTCAGGCTTCAAAAAAGTATTGAATTCTGATTTGGGAATAATTTCTAGTCTGATTGGGTCTATAATCACAGCAGATAATTGCACAGGACTACATTCTTCCGGATTTTTTCCATCAGTCTCAAAATCGAAAACGCAAATTTTGTTATTAATCATTCGTTACTACCTCCACTTGGGATTTGTATTCGAAAAGTATTTCTTTATTATCTCTTAATCTTATAGCATTAGCTTCTATTTTACAGCATGATTTTTTAATCTCTGGTATTTTTAAGTATTCTTCTTGGTTATATACGAATCTCTGTCCAGCAATAATTTTTTCAAACAGCATCTTTTATCCTTTTGTTTTTAAGAATATCTCTCACACACATAATTTTATCTAATAGTGCTATTCCTAGAATATCAAATTTAATTACTCCTATAGATTCTAAATCCGACATTTCAAAGCCAGCAATACTTTGTTCTGTTTTGGCGTCCCAAATCATAGGACAAATAGTATTTAAGGATTGGTTTGAGATCGCTATGCCAGCAGCGTGTTTAGATTGATTGTACTTCGAGCCCTCGAGTCTAATAGCCTGCTCAAAACGCTTCGCCAGCGGCCCGTATAACTCATTGTCCTCTCCCACATAGCACCATTCTTTGAGTTTTGCTCCATTGTTTTCTAGAGCCCACCTAATAATAGACGCTTCTCCATCTTCATCTTTCATTTCTTGTAACTCATCCGCTATTTTAGCTTCGTCCGGAATATGTTTTGTAATACGATTCATTTCTTCGAATGATATATTTCCATATATTCTTAATACTTCTTTTAGAGCACCACGACCCTTTAAAGTATTGAATGTAATCATTTGAGAAACTTTATCAAAACCATACTTATTTTTTATGTAGTTTATAATATCTTCTCTATGTTCTATTGGTACGTCTACATCTATATCAGGCATAGATATATGAGTTTCGGTATTACGACCAGTATTATAGAATCTTTCGAAGATCAAATCATATTTAATAGGATCTATACCGGTTATACCTATTAGGTAAGAAACTAAACATCCGGCAGCAGAGCCTCGTCCCGGTCCAGGTAAACATCCCTTACTTCTTACATAGGATACTATATCTCTAATTATAAGAAAGTAACTAGCTAAATTTGTTGATTCAAGAATATCTAATTCTTTTTTTACTCTATCTACATATATGTTCTGTTTTTCTTTTGGAATCTTATTTTGTATTTTATCTAACCAACCTTTTCTACAAAGATTTCTAAGGTATTCGATTGGTTTTTGTGAATCAGGACAATCAAATGTTGGTAATTGAGGTCCAGATAGTACATCATACTCTTCACATAAACTATCTATATATAGAGTATTTTCTAATTCAACGCTATCGTGTATGACTTGCATTTCTTCATCAGATAGTATATAGTATTTATCTGATGTAAAAAAACTAGATAATGGAATCTTTTCATTATTAATGATCTTATTCGATATATCTGGTAAAGTTAATTTCAAAGAACTACACAAAAGTACTCTTTGATCAACAGCGTCGGAGGCTTCGCAATAATGCGCATCAATAGTAGCAACTCTTGGTAGATTATAATCTTTGGATAATTGTCTAAGACTGTTTCCTATTAATTGTTGTTGCTGATTGTTAGTATCCATAAGTTGGATTTCAACAAAAACATTGTTTTGACCAAAGATATCATACAATTTATTTATATGCTCTAGACTTTTAGTTTCCCAATTTTCGTTTACTTTTCCTAGATCAAAATTATAGACTATGTCTCCTAATGTTGAACCCGGATGTCCAGTGATACATATCAAATCATTTTTTTCTGATCCTAGAATATTATTTATCAATTCCAGATCAAGTCTTGGCTTATAATAAAAATAATCAGAACTATTTGATACGGATACTAGTTTGATAAGCTTTTGCCAACCGCTAAAATTTTTAGCTAAAACTACCATATGAGATAATTCACTATTTGATTTATCTTTGATCTTGGCATCACTATTACTAATATATAATTCACATCCCATAATTGGCTTAATATTATTCTTTTTCATTGTTTTGTAAAAACTAATATTGCCAGAGATTGTGCCGTGATCGGTTATAGCACAACTTGTAATACCTAATCTTTTACATCTCCTTGCCACCTGTTCTGGTTTTGATAAGCCATCAAGTAAACTATAATGAGTGTGTAAATGTAGGGGAACGTACATCAGACTTCTCCCGGGGCTTTGTATGTACCAATACTATACCCAGGTATTTGGTACTTGTCAACAACTTCTTTCATTCCGTGCAAATCTATATCGTGCTTTATTTGTTCGCACTGTGTCATAAACTTATCTTTCGGAGTTACTTGGTGGTCTCTGTATTCTATAATGGGTAAAACATTTTTATCATTTTCGAAAGTATTTTTACCAAAATGACACAGTTTGCTACACATCCAAGATTTTTTTAGCTTAGGTTTTTGTGTTTTCTGTATGTGTATAAATTTTTCTTTTAACATAAACTCTGTTTTAGCTATATTGTCATTATTGTCAAAACATATAGAAAATGGTCCTCCATCATTGATAAAATTAATCGTTACAATAATATGCTTGAATTGTGGGAAAAGTCTATGGGCAGCATAATGATATAGTTTCAATTGTGGATCTTCTTCTAGTTTTGCTTGGGTTTTCTCTTCTCCTGTTGCCCAATTAAGTCTTTTGCCTGTTTTCCAGTCTATAATTTCTAAAGTCTCATTATCTATTTGTGTTATAAGATCTATCGTTCCTTTGATAGCTAAATTGCCGGTTATCTTTTTATTATTGATATCATAAATATACTTCGCCCATTCTTTATCTATCATAAGATCAAAATGCTGTTCGGATCTGAAAATATTACGTTTTCTAGGATCGAACATTCGATTGTTCGACCTAAGAGTTTTACTAACCCATTCTATACAGTCTTTTCTATCTTTTTCAAGCCATGTATGATGAGAAAATTGATAAGTATAATAGTCATATACATTGTTTACAATAGATAAAACAAATTTATCATCATTCATGTCGCTAGATGTTAAATCGATTACTCCTAAGATATCATCATTTATTTGATTTAGTTCATCTTGGTGAGCTTTTTTCATAATGGCCAAAATTTCTAATACTTTATGTACTATTGTACCCTTATCTGCTTTTTTATTGGATAGTCCTCTTCTGCCTAGAACATATTCAATAAAATACTGTTGCTCACACATAGAATGCGTATTATAAGATGAGCTTCTAAAGTATGTTATTATAATGGTAGTATTCCTTTGTGTTTTAGAAATTGCAATAAAATCATATTTTGTTTTTCTATAGTAATTGAGCTATTATCTAGAATCATATCAAATAATTTATGATCAAAATTATTTTCATCAAGCGCTGTTTCACTTTCATGATCCGAGTTATGAGGATTTCTGGTTAGTTTAATCACAAAACCACCAGCGTTTTTTATTGCTTCTACTTCGTTAGGAAATCTACAGTCAGCAATAATAGCTAGAGAACACTTGTCTTTCTGGATTTTTCTTATAGTAGCATCTGACCAAACATTTTGTTGCATAGATCTGAACATATTCGTGCCAACCAACTGCATAACTTCTCTAGCGGAAAGTTGTTTATTATTCCAATAACAATCAACTAATTCATTTTTTTGATCGTCTGTACCATAACATTGGTCTTGAGTTAAGCCTAAAATATTAATACATATATCTTGTTTTAGTGGGTCAGCAAAGTTATAGATTTTAGTAGTATTGAATGGTTTTAATATTGCATTACCAAGCCTTTGAACAAATTCTGAACACGTTGTTTTACCCGACTGTTTTCTTCCGGCTAGTGCAATTATAGGATTAGGCATATATTTTATCCATTTCTGGTAGAATAATATTCTGTATCTGCTCTACGCTCATTTCTGCTACATCATTAGTAGGTATATTTATAGATTTTATATTATATGTACGACAACATTTATCATATATTTGTTGAGTACCCAATCTTCCAGCATCATCGTTATCTAATAAAACTAAAAGAGACATTGCTCCAGAACAATCCAATAGCATTTTTTGTCTATCGCTTAAAGATGTTCCAAAAATAGCTATAGAATTTTTAATACCAGCCTCTTCTAATCTCCAAACATTTCCCGGACTTTCTACCATAATAGCGATACCGGTCTTTAGTATATAGTCCTTGGCAAACCATAGGTTGTAAAGGTGATCTTTGGCTTTGAAGTCCTTGTTATGTTTCCATTTTGAGTATTTCCATGAGTATTGTTCTGATATACATCCTAAATTAGAATCATGATAGTAAGAGCATTTATGACATTTATCATAGATACTTCTGCCACTACATCCTACCATATATGTGTAGTCTTTATCATAAATTGGTACGACTACCCTATTAAACATTTCTTTATTACTATTACTACAAAGTCCAATATCATATTTATCTAGTATATTTTTGGAGAATCCCCTATCTATATAATATTTTGCTGGTATCTCAAGAGATTTTCTTACCGTCGATCTTGATGGAGATTGAGTATTTTGATTAGGAGACTGTACTATCGTTTGTATATTTTTAACAAAAGATCTCTTTTCTGTATTACTATGATTAATCTTTATATCTTTAATATCTTTTTTAAGTATTTGTAAAGCCATATCTATTGTTGAATCAAAGCTATAAATTTGATCTCCATTTTTTGTCCAGTTATTATATTTTACAGATAAAATGCCTCTTAAAAAGCCTAAAATAGAAGGCTGGAAGATTTTTTCGCAATGATGTGTTCTGCAAACCCAGTTGCCACGATAAGAATCTCCCACATGGTATAAGTTTAATGCTGATTCATTATCTCCACCATGAATAGGACATGCCATGGTGAGCATTTTATTAGTATATTTGCAGTTCAAATCAAATGTTTCGCAAAGTAGGTCTATGTTGTCGCAAAGTTCGTCGCACATAGCCTTCATTTGTGATTGACTATATGAACGGGATGTCTTCGTTTTGTTCATCTTCATCTTCTGTATTTGTTATAACCTGAAATGTATTGCGATTCTTTGCGCTATTATTAGATAATTCTAACTTAGTTTGTCCTTCCATAATTTTAGCACACCAGCCTTTCATATGGCAATTTATATAATCGTTATCGTCTAATCCTCCACCATGCCTACTAACCAATGGTACTAGTTTCCTATTGCCTGCTGATGGTCCATCTTCTGCAATTTCCTCATCTGATTTTCTCTTAAAGATAGAAAAATTACTACAAAGCCATATTATTCTGTCAGACCCTGATGCTGTATCTGTACTTTCTTTGGTTATGCCGTCACGATTAAGCTGTACGAATGCTACTACAGGTAGTTTATATTTTGTAGCAAAATTATGTAAACTAGTCATCATAAAACCAAGGACTTGATATTCTTTCATATCCTGAGATATACCAACGCTATCCATTAATTTTAGATAATCGTAAAATATAACACAGTCTTTGGCTGTGCCGTCATCATTAAGTCCTACTTCTTTTATTATCCATCTACGCATAATAGCTAATTGTTCATCAAATGGTTTACCAGCTATTGACTTGTAGTATAGTTTCATGGATTTTAGTTTAGCTTTTGCCTCATAAATTTTGGTTTTTAAATCTGATGAATCTCTGAACTTACCTGTTTCGATAGTATTGAGATCCACCTCTGTCATCATACCAATAATGCGATTAATGTGATCTTCTGTGGTCATTTCGGTATCCATATTTAAAACAGGTATACCGTGACTAGCAAGATAATAACCCATATTGTCTGCTAACAGGGTTTTTCCTGTTTTGGGTCTGGCTGCTATTACATTAACTGTACTTTTGCGTAAACCGCCCCCTATTGCTTTGTCATAAATCGGAAATCCAGTTGATAATCCAACTTGATCTACCGGATTATCTTCTAAGTTTTGAATATATTCATCTATATTTTTTCCTATAGCTTCTGGTTCAGACTTATTATCTCCTATTAATAATCCAAGATCAAAAACTTTACCTTCGGCTATATTTAGAATTTCTGCAATAGATTCTGAGCCAGTAACTTCGTGTAGCTCTGTTTGAGCTATTTCTAATTGGTCACTAATGTTTCTAGCTATTTCTAGCTTTTTAATTTTGGTAGCAAATTTTCTAATATTACTTTGATCAACAGGAAAATCTAAAATAGCCTTGATATGCATAGCTTCGTCTTTTGACGATAAAGCCTCTTTGCATCCAAGTTCTTGTGCGGCCGAGTATATGTATGCTAAGTCTATTACTGCATTACTATCATTCGAATATATATGATGAATACAGTTATATAACAATGTATTGGTGTCGATAGTAAACGAAGCATTAGATATTATATCATTAATGTCTAGATAAGCATTCTCTCCGTATTTACATAAACCAGAAAGAACTGCTCTCTCGGCAGAAGGATCAGCTAATTTATATTTGGATGTCATATTTATGATTAACCTGGAGTCGTTGAGCACTTATTGCATTTAAATCTTTCTAGGCCACCATAAAGCAACGATGCTCTGACCTCCTCTTCCTTACCACAAATTCTACATTTGGCTTTTATAGTTTGGTTTTTACGAGTTCTTGCTATAGGAGATTGCCTGTATAACTTTTCTGCTACATTCGGATCTTCCTTAAACATATTAGCTTCTGGCATAGATAAAAACTTATTATCTTCAGGTGCTTTTTTGTTTTTACGCACTTTAGTTTGTTTTTTACTATTTTTGATAGCGTTAGTACTGACCACTTTCTCTGTGGTATTCTCTACTGTTGTATTTTGATTTATAGTTTCTAGCAAACTTGATAATAGGGTAATCATTTGTTTAATTTGTTCAGGATTTTGTAGTATATTCTCTATATTATTGGTTGACATTTCTCACCTTATTTTTTTGAATAGAAAGCAATATATCTGATAGATTTTTTAGACTATTGGATAAATAAGAAAGTCTATCGATTCGTTGTTTAGCATATTTTTGTATCTTATGAAGACTATTAGCTTTATCGTTATTCTTAATAGCCTGGTATAGTTTTTCCATATAACCATATCCTTTATAGTTATTTATATCATCCGCAATTACTAGCTTTAAACTATCTTCTGCCCAATTATGGCGAGCTATTTCTCGATTAAGATTTCTTTGTATATGAAAAGCCATCTGACCAAGTCTATAGGCTATCTGAAAACAATCTTCCGGAGTTAATTTTTCTATAGCATCTCTATTCATTGAAAGATACGAATTAAGCTCTTCTGATGAGTCTGTGCTAGCAAGAGACGGTGGAATACCAAGAGAAGATTCGTATTCATCTAAAATCTTATCCCAATACTCTAGTTCTTCTTTACTTGTTTTATGCATGATTAATAATTTCTATCCATTCTGGTTCTTTGTTATATGGTAATTCAATGTAGCTAATATTATTGATATGACACCACTCTTGCTTGTCTCTATCTCTTTTCTTTTGTTTTAAAAAATCTATCTGAGATCTATGATAGAAAGGAATAAACTGATAATGTTGTTCACCATGTACCTCTATACATTTTCTAATTAATGGTATGAAAAAATCGATATACAGAATTTCTGATTTGCGAATATAGATAGGTACTTCTTCTATGATTTGTAAAGTAGGGTAAATATTTTTTAAGAGATTTCTTGCGTTTAAATGACAACTTGATTTATTATTTAAACTACTTTTGGATGTTAAACCGATAAAACTTAATTTATGTTCTGATCCATCTAGTCCAACGGTATTCATTTAATACCCATGGTGGTCTTGGTCTCTTCGAGAATCTTATCATAAATTTCGCTGTTGTCAACAAGAAACTGTCTCAGTTTTTCTGTGCCTTGGAACTTTTGTGTTTCTCCATCAATATTAAAGCTATACCATGCTCCACCCTTATTAATAATACCAATATCTATAGCTAACATCATTATTTCTGTCACTTTATCTATACCAGATCCGTATCTGATATACGATGTAGTAACTCCACCGGGAGGACCAAGAGCAGAGCAAATTACTTGCCATTCCACCTCTTGTCCTATTTGAGTATTATCGGCACCAAGTGTCCATGGCTTGAAACTTTTTGCTCTAAGTTTTATATCTGTCTGATAAGCTATGGCTTGACCACTCTTTTCCTTAAATTCCGCCCCATATCCTGTTGGATTACCCATTAAATGAGTGATTCCGATAACAATATTTTTATTTACTGGAATAACATTAGCAACTTTACGACAAAACTTAGCTAATAGCTTTGCTCCATCTGCTCGTTGCATTTTATTCATTTCGGATGTAATCTCAGCTTCTGTACATAGGGCAGAATATGAGTCTATGATTAGAATGCATCCCGGTTCTTCGTTAATAATTCTTTCTCCGATTTGCAGATATTCTTCAGCATTTAATATTTTACCTTCTTGAGACCCTATTATATCAAAACGATCAAGATCTAAACCATTAATGCCCTCTAGGTCTCTCTTTTTTAATCTACCTTCTATGTTTAGATAGTACACATGTCTAGGTTTTTTTAGATTCCCTTGATATATTTCCTTTTGGGCTGTGGCAGCAAAATCTAGTGATGTGGTGGTTTTGCCGCACTTGGGCTGACCAGTTAGTACTACAAAGCTACCTTCCGGCACACCACCAGATAAAATCATATCTAATGAGGGACTTAATGGTATAACTATCGATTCTCTATCTATGAGCGCAGCAGCGCTTTGTATAACTTCTGAACCAAAATTCTTCTTAACATCTTCTTTAAGTGCCATTATCTATCTCTCTTAATTTTGAAATAATGTTTTTAGACTGAGTATTTTGACGAAATTTGATATTTTGAACCTGTCTACTATCACTATAATCCTTTTGTGTAGCATCTTTGGAGTCCAACAGACTCTGTTCCTGTTCTATGATAGGTATAAGATGAGGCGCTCGCAAAGAATAAATATTACGAGCTTTAGTATTTTTCAATGCTTTTATTATAGCGCTTGGGCTATATTTTTTAAGCAATTTGTGTGCTGTACCTATTTGGTTTCTATAAAATTTAGACCATTCTTTATTGGTCCAAAACTTATAATGCAAATCCTTTCTTTCTGTAATAGCCTTATTTTCACAAATAATCTCTGTTATAAACTGTGCTGCTGAAACATTTTTTCCGTTTGAATATTTAGACGGATACGAATTTTCATTGGTCATTTGGTTTAAAAATAAATGTTTGTGTATTCTTATTACGACCTAAAAACTTCTTTTTAAGCTCATCATTTAGTGCGGATGCTTCTGGAGTCATTATCGCTACGCTCTTATTTTTCTTTGCTGATGTTTGTGATATCATTAAAGATTTTGATTTACTAATTTTTTTAGCCTGCTGAGGCTCCGAATTAACTCTAATGATAGACTCTACCTTATCTAGGGTTATTGCTAATTCTTCGGCAATATCTGGAGCTTTTTTATTTTGAGAATACAACCATAAAACAGCATACTCTTGAGCAAGATTTTTTCTCATATAAGAACCTTTCTTTGTACATTATATAATAATGCTAGATTTTGTGAATTTAAAAATTTGACATACATATCAAATATTGACTTAGATACTTTCTTAAAACAGCGATCTTGTATGCTAAAAAGAAATTTATTGGTACTATTGTTAGTATATATGCTATAAGGATTATATACATTATTTTTGTCTGCTAGTAGTATGTAATACGATACAAGTCCATTCGAATCAACTGTTTTTGCATAGGTGTTCTTGGTATTTTCTTTTGTTAACGCATACCCATTGTCATCAAAGTATTCACCATAAGATGGTGTCGTATATAGTGTTTCTTTTTTTACTATTTGGGCCATAATGGTTTATTTGGTTTCTTGATCCTACTCATGCCTTTTGGTAATTCTTTATTACTAGGAGATTCTTTATATGAATTGTGTTTAGTTTGTAGTTCTTGTTTATGATCATTGCTCATTTTGTCTCTGTTTCTATTAGCTAGATCTCCTATAGTTCTTAGTTCAGAATCACCTTTCCTAATAGAAGAAGTTAATGAAGAAATATCATTCAAATAATTTCTATCACATAAAGAATTGCATACAGAACACTTTTGTGGTTTACCATTGTAGGAGTTAATAGTAAAAAATAATTCAAATGTATGGTTACATTTAGAACAGTAATAAGAGTACGTTGGCAAATTATTCTAAGCTCCTGTTAATATTTTTTAGTAATCTTAGATTCTTAGTTCTAAGAAAACTAATATACATATCAAAAATAGATTTATCTACCTCCTTAAAAAATACTTCTGTTTTACAAACTTTATCTATAAAGTCTGACTTGGATTTGATAGATGAATGTAATTGGATAGGATTATATATTTCATTTTTACTGTTAACTAATATATAGTAACTATAATACAGTTTACTATCTACTATATGTTTAGATTTTTTATTTACTATAGCTTTTGCATATACCGCATCTGATAATTCTGTTTTTCTCGGATTATCTTTTTCATCTAAAAAGTCTTTATTATCTATTAGAGTATAGTATTGATCTTCACGAATATCTTTTTTAATAGTTTCATTATGAAAATCTTCTATATTAAATTTCATTAAAATATTCCTTGGATACATATTCTTGCCAATCTGGAACGTATTCTATAATAGCTAGTTTCGAGTAGAGTGGCAAGTATTTTGGATGATATGGTGGTATTTTGGGCTCTTTTAATAGAAACATATTTGCTTCTTCTGGCGTTCTATCTCTTTTTTTCTTATTGCAACTATAGCATGATGCTACAACATTATTCCAATTTGTTGACAATAATCTATTAGTACATCTAGATTTTGGTATGATATGATCATATGTTAAGTTTTGCTCTGATAATTTATTACCGCAATATTGACAAGTATAATTATCTCTCAAAAATAAATTTTTTCTAGAGAATTTTAAGGTACGATTATATACATTAAAATATCTTACTGTTTTGGCAACAGAAGGTACTGGATATTTTTTATCATTAGCTCCTTGTATATACTTATCTGTATAATATTTAATTATTTCTATCGCATACGAATGGTCTGCATTAAATTTGAATGACCATGTTATAGCCTTTTGCCAGCTAATAATTTTTAATGGTGTAAAATCAGCATTTAGTAGTAGACAAGTACTATTTTTTACCTTGTTCATAATTATCTAATTTAGCTAGAATTTTTGCTATAATAGGATTTCTTACTATATCAGTTTCTGTTAATGTTGATATGCCTATACCTTCTACATCCAATAAATTTTTGATCATTTCATGAAACCCACCCTGTAAATGTTTTGCTAAATCTGATTGAGAAACATCTCCAGTTAATACCATCTTACTATTTTGTCCTATTCTGGTAAGCAACATTTTAAGTTGTTCATATGAAGAATTTTGGCACTCATCAGCTACAATAAAACAATCATGAAAATTACGACCTCTCATTAATCCAAGTGGTACAACTTCGATTTTATTATTATTTTTTAATGCTGTATATTCTGCTATCGATATAAAATGATTAATCTCATCTAATAAAGGTAGTAAGTAAGGATGTAATTTTTCTTCAGCTGATCCCGGTAAATATCCTATTTTTTCTCCCGATTCTACTACTGGTCTTGTTATTACAATTTTTTTAACTTTGCCTTCTAATAGATACTCTAACGCCATTCCTATAGCGATATGACTTTTACCACTACCCGCCACACCATGACAAAAAGTAATAGTATTTTCAGCTATAGTTCTAATATATTCCTTTTGGTTTTCGCTTCTAGGCTTTAATCTATTTTTATAGGAGGGTTTTAAGTTATCATTATTAATGGGCATATTAACCAGATCAATAATTTTTTCTTTTCTAGTATTAACATTTTTTTTCTTTCTCAAGGTATGCCCTTTATAATAAGGTAAATATTTTTATCAATGTATTAATATACACCATAATACCTATATTACAAACTGCTTTAGATCCGGAGATTGCCATCCTTCTGGTTTAAGAACTTTACCATCATCCCTTTTCTTGACTTTGCCTGTTAATGAATCTATCTTAGCAAAGTTTGTTTTCATAACTTCATCCCATGCTCCTTGACCATTACTTCCCGTACTATTAACAGCCCCAGCCGCAACAACAATTATATCTATCAAAGCGTCTAGTATTTCTACCCTATCGTTATTATCCAGAGCTTCTTGTAATTCTTGAACTTCTTCTTTAATAAGAGTACAATACATGTTTAGTTGACTAGGATTCCACTCACAAACAGTTTGATCACAAGCAACCATAAATTTTATTTGATCGTCAAATACATTTCCCATAAATGATTATCCTTTATATTAAAATTAAGATTCACAATTTGTACAAGCTAGAATATTGCGAGCAAGTTCTTGTGCGGGATTAGCGCTACGCTGATAATAAAAGGTTTTAATTCCTAGTCTCCATCCTTCTATAAGAAGGTCACTAACCTGTTTCGGTGGTATGTCTGGTCCAATCATGAGGTTTAAAGACTGAGATTGATCTATATATTTTTGTCTTTGAGAGGCTTGAATAATAATTTCTTTCTGACTAATTTCCCCAAATGTTTTAAATACTTCTTTTTCATTATCTGATAAGAATTTTAGATGCTGAACAGATCCGCCCTTAACTAAAATACTTTTCCAGATTGTTTCATCATTTTTATTATACTTTTTAAGTGTTTCTTTTAAGTAAGGATTCTTATATGTAAACTTACCTTTTGCTAAATTCTTAACAAAGTAGTTACTATTTAATGGCTCTATACTTGGACTAACTTGTCCCAATATAAAACTACTACTAGTTGTAGGAGCAATTGCTAATGTTGTTACATTTCTACGACCATACCCTTCAA
>Ga0172372_10001251_pt1 | contig 39498 bp, 31 predicted proteins | sample LakKiv5m_2_FD_114544 | JGI IMG/M metagenome (GOLD analysis project Ga0172372, IMG submission 114544) | Freshwater microbial communities from Kabuno Bay, South-Kivu, Congo - kab_092012_9.5m | ecosystem: Environmental > Aquatic > Freshwater > Lake | place: Democratic Republic of the Congo...
AAAATACTTGCAAAAACACCGCATTGTGTTGTACATTTGCACCACTCTAAAATAGAGTGTAAGCGAGAATAGCTCAGTTGGTAGAGCACAACCTTGCCAAGGTTGGGGTCGCGAGTTCGAGTCTCGTTTCTCGCTCAAAATCAAAAGCCGAATCACAAGATTCGGCTTTTTTTATGCCCAACTCAATTTGAATGGGACAGACATTGCATTAAATAAGCAAAAAAAAGCCCCGTTTTTCAACGAGGCTTTTTTCTGTTATAACTCAATTAATTATTGAGCAATTTTCATTCTTTTTGTTTTCTTGTCAATTCCACTAGAAGGCAATTTGTTGTATTTCTTCTTAGAATTACCCACTGGTGAACCTACACGAATCATTGCACAACGGAAACCTAAGTAGGAGGCTGCTTGGTCTTGATCCAAGAAACGACGTGTTCCAGGGCTTGCGTTGTAAACTCGGTCTGTCCAGTTACCACCTTTGATTACACGTGCCTTATCGTTAATCAATGATGCAACACCATACTCATAAATTAAGTCTGGTTCTTCAACTCCTGCTTGAACATCTTTGAAACCGATGTTGTCAGCTTGAGAATAGTTTCTTCTTCCGCCTTTAGATATTGAAGTCTTTACAACGTCTTGATATTTGATACGACCCAAGTCATCTTTATCAGCCAATCCTGCAGGTCCATTAGGATCTAAAACTACTTGTTCGAATTTGTTTCCACGGAAAGGCATAAACGCATCCATATCTTCCAATGAAAGAGGACGATAAACGTCTTTTACCCACTCAGAAACGTTACCATCCATGTTATACAAACCAAAAGAGTTTGGCCAATAGGAATGAACCGGAGTTGTAATCATACCAGCATCGTTTAGATTTCCACCCGCAATACCGGCATAATCACCTTTACCTCTCATTACGTTCATTCTAATCTTACCACGATCAGCTTCGCGACCGTTTTTGATACGAATGGTGTAATCATTCCAAGAATATACTTTATTCTGCTCAATGTTATCAAATTGAGTTTCACCAATTGCAGCTTTTGCAGCATACTCCCACTCAGCTTCTGTAGGTAGTCTATAGTCAGGCAATAAAATACCATCTTCCATATTTACCTTGTAACGCTTCTGATTCTTACGTTTTGCTTTTGAGTAATCACGCAAAGGCTTCTTGCCCAACATGTTACCAGCGGTAGGTTTTGTGTTTACAGCGCCAGATGCATCAACACCGCTAAATACACCGTTATCTTGACCAGAAAGGTAAGCACGGGTATTGAAGGTGTTAAATGGATCATTCAAAATGGCTTGGTTACCCACGTTCAATTCAATGATTCTTTGACGGTCAAGAATGAATTCGTTAACACGATCTGTTCTCCAACGTGCAAATTCAGTTGCTTGATGCCAGTTAACTCCAACAACAGGATAGTCTTTGTAAGAAGGGTGTCTGAAGTAATATTCAACAAAAGGTTCGTTATAACCTAATTTACTTCTCCAAGAATTGGTATCAGGTAATATTTTGGTGTAGAGCAAACCGTTTGCCGCAGGATCGTTAGGATCAACTTTCACACCTGCGAATTCATGTTCAGATTGCAATCCACTGTTATTGGCATTAAATGTTCTTTGAAACCAATAAACAAATTCACGATACTGAAGGTTGCTAACTTCAGTTTCATCCATATAGAATGAATGAACTGTAACGGTTCTTTCGGCATTGTTGTTTTCATAACGAAGGTCAGTTTCAACATTACCCATGTTAAACGCACCTCCTTCAATCAACACCAATCCAGGACCAGTTTCTTGACCCTTGTACTTCGGATTAGCAAATCCACCCCATTTAGGATCGTTGTATCCTTGTCCGGTAGTTGCACTTTTACTTTTTGGTCCAGCAGGACTACAAGCAGAAAAAATGCCTGCAAGAATAGTTGCAGATAGAATATAGCTAGGTTTCATTTTAAATTTTCTCTTCATTTGAGTGAAATCAATAACGTTAATATGTATTGAATATTGCAAACTTATGATTTTTTCAACAATTTTTCTCTACTCTTTATTTATTATGAGTTGGAGTTGATTAGAATTCAGGACACTTTAAAGGCTTGAATGGTTTAGACCCTGGAGGAACGCACCAATCAATAGTTGCACTAACTTCGTGGCTCGAAGGAATAGCAGTTCTACCGTCGCTCACGGTGAAGTCATAGCTATAACCAAACTTGAATCTATCTTTTCTAAATCCAACAAGCATGATAATTGCGTCAGATGTCTTGAAATTCCCAAAGGTTTGACGGAACCATAGACCTGTTACCAAAGGACCTTTATTTACATAGAAACCCATGTTTAACTGGGTAAAGTTTCTTTGCATCATGAAAAGTGCGTTGGGAGAGATGGTGTTCTTCTCGTAGCGAGACTTGGATAATTTGATAACCGCCCCACCGTGAACAGTGTATCGCATGGGCAATACCTCATCAGGGTTGTTGTAGAAACTCCAAGTTGGTTCAATGATATTGTGTACTGCAAATCCACCGTAGAACGTGCTGTTGTAAAGAACGGCTCCACCATTGAAATTTGGATATGTAACACTGCTTTGTGGTTTTTGTTCACCTGTAGGCAAAGCAAAACCTTGAGTTGGTAATATTTGGTCTCCGAACTTCAAGCGGTTAAAATCTAAGCTTCTGAAGGTAACAGAACCTTGAAGACCAATTCTAAGAAAAGCTCTATTTCGGCCATTTCCTAATGGTAATAAGTAGGAGTAAACCCCGCTAATACTTGTGGAAGTTAATAATCCAGATCCTGCAACATCGTGAAAAATCATTGCTCCAACTCCGCCACCCACTGTCGGAATGTGTTGATCCCAAGAAGCGCACAAAGATCTAAATGTTCCAGGAAGGCTGGGCCACTGGTTTCTGTAGTTTAATGACATACGGCCAGCTGCACCAGCGTCACATACTGCAGACCCGGCCAGTGCTGGATTAGTATATACGGGAGCCGCATAAAATTGGGTTAGTTCAGGATCTTGAGCCTTCAAAGTTCCAGCTGCTAACGCTAAAATGCTTAATAAACCGTTGCGTAATGTAATTTTCATAAATCAGATTCTGCTCGTTCGGACAAATGTACGGATAAAACGAGTGATTCAAAAAAAATATTTTGTCATCTTGACATTATCGTGTTTTTTCTGACTTTGTTCGTCAAAAATTGGTCTGTAATTTTACTTCACTAAATAAACAATTTGATAATTCGTTACCTTTACATCGCAGTTTTCTTTAACTGATTTTTACAATCACTGAAAGTGTTATGATCAAAAGGCTTGAAAGCATTTTATGGGTTGCTCTTTTATCCTTGTTTTATCAAGGCCAGATAAAAGCGCAATCACCAAATCCATTTTTTTCTCCCTCAGGGAAATGGGTTAAAATTGAATTCGACCAAACTGGAGTTTATAAAATCGATTTTAATAAACTAAAAGATTGGGGGTTTAATCCTGATCAAATCGATCCTAAAGTGTTTAGATGTTTTTCAGTGCAAGGCGATGGAATTGATATTGTCAATGACTCTGGGCAATTTTGGTTAAAAATTGAAACTCCTCTGAAAATCGTGGGCGGAGATGACGGAGTCTTTAATTCGACTGATTATATACTCCTGTATAGAAAGATATCTAGAGGATGGCATTTTCAAAACGGTGGATTTAAACATTTTATCAATCAACAAACGAACAAGTCATTCGCAGTTTTTGGATATGCGCATCCTAAAGAAACAAAAATTGAAAATCTTGGAAAGAGGGTCATTGCGGTGAATAAATCTTCGGGTTCAGCAAGCTTAACACTAAACGCAGGATTGAATTTGCAATTTCATGACTCTGATAGGGTAAATCCCATGAAAATGAGTTCAAATTGGTTCGGAGAGCGTCTTGGGAATGAATATTTGAACAAAGTATTTTCTTTTTCTATTCCTCATAACCCTGACACAGTTTGGGTAAACCTTCGATTGGCGCCTTCAATAATCAATGGTACAGGCAAGCTAATTGTCAAAATAAATGATTTTCGAGATACCATCAAATTAAGGGCAATTTATTCCTCAGACGAAGTTTATTATACCCTCAACAAAAGTTACGGTCTTAAATCACCCGGCATAAAATTAAATGTTGAATTGGAATTACAGAGACCCAATACTCAAAGTTCGTTGTATGTAGATTTTATTGAAGTCGGTTGTCCAGAAAAATTAAATTTAAGTTCTTCGTCAAAAGAGTTTTATATACCTCAATTAGCAAATATTTCAAGCTCGGTCCAAGTTAATCTTACCTCTAACTTTAAACCAGAAATATGGAATGTGAGCAATTACTATAATCCCCATGAAATTCTTGGCACTCATACTTCAACCAATTTTAGTTTCTTCGCTAGTCAAAATGAAGTTTATCATACGATTGTTTCTTTTGAACCGAATCAATGTCCATCGCCTCAAAAAGTGAGTGATGTAAAGTTGAAAGAATTCAATCTAATTGAACAAGGTAGGCCTTTATATCTTGCCGCAGATAAATTTAAAACTACTCTAAAACAAAGAATTGAAAACGTACAAGAATTCAGTGGGTTATTTAAGGGACAATTGAGAGATCAAGAAAAAGTATTTTTGAATTTCCCCAACGCAAAGTCGAAAATACCCTTTTTTCAAGTGGTTTTTCTTTCAGATATTTACGATGTGTATTCAGGGGGGCAGCCCGATTTAATGGCAATACGTAATTTTTCGCGTGAATTTGTCTCACCTCTCACATTGATCGGTACCACATCCTACGATTTTAAAGACAGAATTGCTAACAATACCAATTACATTCCCATTTATCAAAGTGCAAACGAGCAATTGACTTCGGCCTTTTGCTTGGATGATTTTTTTGGATATCACGAAATTGGACAAGGTGATCCGTTTGGAGCTAAAAATAAACTAACTCAGCCAATCGGAAGAATTCCTGTTCGTACCGATGCTGAACTGAATAATTATCTTAACAAATTAATTAGATACAATCATCCCAATGCCCTTGGCAAATGGAGAAATCAATTATCGTTTGTTGCTGATGATATCGATGAACCTTGGGAGGCTGAATTTACCAGAGAATCGGAATCTTATGCCCAGTACATTACCAACAACATTTCCTTCCTAAAAGTGAATCGTTTGTATGCGGATGCATACAAGCAAGTAACCAACGGGAATAACGAAGCCTATCCAGATTTGACAAAAAGTATAACCGATGCATTTCAAAAAGGAAGTCTGTTCATCAACTACCAAGGTCATGGCGGGGAAAAGGGTTGGGGACAAGAAGCATTTTTTGATATTCCAACTATAAACGCACTGAAAAATAGGTTTAATATGCCGGTGTTGTTTACAGCTACTTGCGAATTCAGTCGGTACGATAATCCAGAATTTCAGTCTGCAGGCGAATTGACGTTGTTAAATCCCAATGGTGGGGCCATAGCTTTGATGACTACAACAAGGTCAGTTTGGGTTTCCGGTAACTCGTTAATCAATGAAGCATTTTGGACGAAGTACGGTTTTCCTAGTGAAAATGAAGAAGTACCCACAGCGGGTGTTTTATATCAGCGCCTAAAGAACAGACCATTCCTTACTTCTGAAGACAATAAATTTGCATTTTTAGGGGATGTTTTTCAAAAACCTTCTTTTCCAGAACATCTAATTCAAATAGACTCAGTAAATCAATCTCTTGCATCAAGTTTTGAGGATACCCTTAAGGCATTTTCAGTGGTTGAACTCAAGGGTAGCATTAGAAAACGAGGTTTGCCGGCACATCTTAATCTATACAATTCATTTGATGGTATTTTAGATGTTGAAATTTTTGATAAACCAACCAACAAGACTACACTTAATAACGATGGTTCCAATGCCAATGTGCCTTTCTCAGTAGAAAATAGTGTGATTTTCAAAGGTCAAGTAACGGTGACAAAAGGCCAGTTTAAATTGAAGTTCGCAGTGCCCAAGGATATTTCTTACAGTTTGGGAAAAGGCAGAGCATTGTTTTATGCTAAAAATGATTACACCGATGCAACGGGTTCTTGGAATTTTAAAATTGGTGGATCAGAAATTATTTCTGATTTAGATACAACTGGTCCGAAAGTTAAGGCCTTCATGAATGACACTTTATTCATTTCTGGTGAAAATACACTTGCAGATGCTCAATTTGTTGCATTAGTTGAAGATAAAAGTGGAATCAATTCTACGGGGTCTGGTATTGGAAGGGATATGCTTGTTACCCTTGATCCAAATACCGAGAACGAAAAATCATTTATCGTAAATGAGTATTTTCAATATTTCCCTAACTCTTACCAAAAGGGATTGATTGATTATCCATTAAAAGGCTTACAACCAGGAAAACATTCCATTCAAGTTAAGGTTTGGGATATTTTCAATAACTCCGGCTCAGATATCGTTGATTTTGTGGTGGTTCCTGGCCGTAAATTGATTTTAACTGGTCAAAAATGCATACCCAATCCAGTTAACGATCAACAAGACATACAGATAAGTTTCAGACATAACCTTCCGGGTGAAGATTTGAAAGTTAAAGTTGATGTATTCGATTTATTGGGACAAGTAATATACAGTCAAGAAGATACGGAATATTTATCTGGTACAGAAGTTAATGTTAATATAAAAAATTCAGGTTATTTTGGGGGATGGCAGCACAAATCGGGTTGTTATGTGTACCGAATCAGCGTTCAAACATCTGATGGTTTGCTTGAAACTGCATCTGGTAAAATCATCCTTCAATAACTTAATTTCTTTTAAAAATGAAACACACAAAAAAAAATTGTCATTCTAGCGGTTCAAACCCTATTTTTGCCAAAATCGTTATGCGCAAATCAAGTTTGCTTTTCAGTGCCTTTATTGCATTCACAGGAATCACAAATGCTCAGCAATTTGCAGCTGCCGACCTTGTTGGCCAGCGAAATGTAATTACCACAATGGTTCCCTTTTTAACTATATCTCCCGATAGCAGAAGTGCTGGGATGGGCGATGTTGGGGTGGCATTGTTCAATCCAGACGCAAACAGTGCCCATTGGAACTCCTCCAATTTGGCTTTTGCTACCAATAAAACAGGTTTTTCAGTCTCTTATGCACCTTGGTTGCGCCAATTGGTTGACGATGTTGGATTTTCTTACCTTTCAGGATATTCAAAAATGGGTAAAAATTCCGCGGTATCGGGTTCTTTCAGATATTTCACTCTCGGTAATATCAATTTTACCGACATGGAAGGAAACCCAACAGGTAGTTTCAATCCCAATGAATTTGCCTTAGACCTCGGATATAGCACTAGATTTTCTGAAAATTTTGCCATGGGTGTGAGTCTTCGTTACATTTATTCCAATATTGTAGGTAGTGGATTAAGAAATGGTATTGATTACACAGCCGGTACTTCTGTAGCTGGAGACATCAACATGATTTATAAAAACCAGTTGAAAATTCAAGGAAAGCGTTTGAGATACAATTTAGGTGCAAACATTCAAAACATTGGCGCAAAAATGACTTACTCGTCCAGAGAAAAGCGTGATTTTATTCCAACTAACTTAAAACTAGGATTGGGTGTTAACTACGAAATTGACGCTCATAACGAAGTGAACTTTTACTTAGACATCAACAAATTATTGGTGCCCACCAGACCGTATTACCTTCAAAAATATGACAACACAGGTGATTCCATTGATATTGGCACCGGAAAACCAGTTCTTATAGGTTATGATCCAAATGTGGGAGTTGTTCAAGGGATGGCACAATCGTTCTACGATGCACCTGGCGGATTCAAAGAAGAATTGAATGAGATTACACCCTCTTTTGGCTTAGAATACATGTACGATAAGACCTTTTCCATCAGATCAGGTGTCTTTTACGAAGCTCAAACAAAAGGTGCAAGGCAATATTTAACTTTAGGAATGGGATTGAAATTCCAGTCATTGACATTAGATGCTGCATATTTAGTTCCCTTTAGAAGCAGACATCCGTTACAAAATCAAATGAGATTTTCATTGTTGTTTGATTTAGCTGCACTTTCTGATCAGTAACTTTGTATTAATGTCAAACTCTAGAGATTTACTTAAACAAAAACGCCAAGAATCTAAATTAGGTGGTGGCGAGAAAAGAATTGAATCCCAGCACACAAAAGGTAAACTCACCGCAAGAGAAAGATTAGACATCCTTTTAGATGAAGGTTCTTTTCAAGAAATTGGAGCTTTTGTTACACACAGAAGTTCTGATTTTGGAATGGATAAGCAGAAACTTCTTGGTGATGGTGTAGTGACCGGTTACGGCACAATAAACGGTAAATTAGTTTACGTTTTTTCTCAAGATTTTACCGTGTTTGGGGGATCACTGTCCGAGACCCATGCTGAGAAAATTTGCAAAATCATGGATATGGCCCTCAAGAACGGAGCACCTTTAGTGGGGCTTAATGATTCTGGTGGTGCCCGTATCCAAGAAGGTGTAGTGTCACTTGGTGGCTACGCTGATATTTTTTATCGCAATGTGCAGGCCAGTGGGGTAATACCTCAAATCAGTGCAATTATGGGTCCTTGCGCTGGCGGGGCAGTATATTCACCAGCGTTGACAGACTTTATCTCCATGGTAGAAAATACCAGTTACATGTTTGTGACTGGTCCAAATGTAGTTAAAACAGTTACAAATGAAGATGTTTCAAGTGAAGACTTAGGCGGAGCATCTGTTCATGGAAGTAAAAGTGGTGTAGCTCATTTTACCGAACCCAACGAAGTTGTTTGTTTGAAAAATATCAGACAATTGTTGAGTTACATACCTTCAAATTGTGAACAACAGGTACCTTCAGTTCCCTACCAAAAAGGAAATGAGCTGAGAGAGGCCTTGTCTACAATAATTCCAGAAAACCCAAATCAACCCTATGACATCAAAGATGTGATTCAAAATGTGGTAGATGATGGGTCATTTTTTGAAGTTCACAAGAATTTTGCAGAAAATATTGTGGTAGGTTTTGCCCGACTTGCTGGTAGAAGCATTGGAATTGTAGCAAATCAACCAGCCAATTTAGCAGGGGTTTTAGATGTTCATAGCAGCCAAAAAGGGGGCAGATTTGTTAGATTCTGCGATGCTTTTAATATTCCATTATTGGTATTTGAAGATGTTCCAGGATTTTTACCAGGAACCGATCAAGAATGGAATGCAATTATCACCAATGGTGCTAAGCTATTGTATGCATTTAGCGAAGCTACTGTGCCCAGAATTACTGTTATTACCCGTAAAGCCTACGGTGGTGCCTACGATGTAATGAACAGCAAACACATCGGAGCCGACATGAACTTTGCTTGGCCAACCGCAGAAATTGCGGTGATGGGTGCTAAAGGTGCCGCTGAAATAATATTTAAAAGGGAAATTGATGCTGCTCAAGACAAGGAGTTGGCGTGGAAAGAGAAGGAAAAAGAATACTCAGATCTATTTGCTAATCCCTATCGTGCAGCGGAAAGAGGTTTTGTTGATGAAGTCATTTTACCCGAAGAAACCCGTGAAAGATTAATCAGAGCATTTAAGATGCTTGAGAATAAAGTGGTCAATAATCCGAAGAAAAAACACGGCAATATTCCACTGTAGAAAATCATTAAAATCATTAAAAACGCCTCAATTTGGGGCGTTTTTTGTTTGAAAATGCCAATTTTTTGTGAAAAATCGCCTTAAATCGGCTTTTTTTTAGTTTCTTTGCCCAACTAATAATTACCGTAATGGACTTAAGAGAAATTCAAGTATTAATCAAATTTGTGTCCCAGAATTCGGTTGACGAAGTTGAAATCAATCGTAAAGATTTTAAACTTCTCATCAAAAAGAATCCAGCTCAAGTAACTACCGCGGTTGTTTCTGCACCCGCCATGGTTGCAGCTCCAGTTGCAGCTCCGGTTGCATCGGCTCCAGCGGCATCAGCGCCTGCTCCTTCAGCTGCACCAACACCCGTTGCAGCAGCAACCAATTATATTGAAATTAAATCTCCCATGGTGGGAACGTTCTACCGTGCTTCTAATCCTGAGTCACCCAACTTTGCAAATGTTGGAGATGAAGTTGCTCCTGGGAAGGTAGTATGTATCATTGAAGCAATGAAGTTGTTCAATGAGATTGAAAGTGAAGTAAAAGGTAAAATCGTTAAGATTTTGGTTGATAACGCTACTCCTGTGGAATACGATCAGCCCCTTTTCTTGGTTGAGCCAGCATAATTAAAATAACATGTTTAAGAAAATTTTAATCGCGAATCGCGGTGAAATTGCGTTGCGAATCATACGTACTTGCAAAGAAATGGGCATAAAAACTGTGGCCGTTTACTCTACTGCAGATAGAGAAAGTTTGCACGTTCGTTTTGCAGATGAGGCGGTTTGCATTGGACCTCCACCAAGTAGAGATAGTTACCTTAACATTCCGAGAATCTTAGCTGCTGCTGAAGTTACAAATGCAGATGCTATTCACCCCGGATATGGGTTTTTATCAGAGAATTCCAAATTTTCTGCAATCTGTAGAGATCATGGCATCAAGTTCATTGGTGCAACCCCTGAACAAATAGATATGATGGGTGATAAGAGTAATGCCAAAGACACCATGAAAAAGGCGGGCGTTCCCACCATTCCTGGTTCTGATGGACTCTTAGAAAGTGTAGAACAAGCCAAAGAAATTGCCGCTACAATTGGTTTTCCAGTTATCATGAAAGCAACTGCTGGTGGTGGCGGTCGCGGGATGAGAATAGTATGGTCTGTCGATGAAATTGAAAATGCATGGAACTCAGCAAGAACAGAAGCTGGTGCCGCTTTTGGTAATGACGGACTTTACATGGAAAAGTACATTGAAGAACCCCGACATATTGAAATTCAAATTGCAGGGGATCAATACGGAAAAGTGTGCCACTTAAGTGAACGCGACTGTTCAATCCAAAGAAGACACCAAAAATTGGTGGAAGAGACCCCTTCGCCATTTATGACTGATGAACTTAGGACAAAAATGGGAGAGGCAGCTAAAGCTGCCGCTCAAATCATCAAATATGAAGGTGTAGGAACGGTAGAATTCTTGGTTGACAAACACCGGAATTTCTACTTTATGGAAATGAATACTCGTATCCAAGTAGAACACCCAGTGACTGAAGAAGTGATCAATTACGATCTAGTAAAAGAACAAATTTTAATAGCCGCAGGAGTTCCAATTTCTGGTAAAGATTACATTCCAACAAAAGCTGCAATAGAAGTTCGTATCAATGCAGAAGATGTATATAAGGATTTCCGTCCCAGCCCTGGCAAAATTAAGGTATTGCATAAGCCAGGAGGACATGGAGTTAGGGTAGACACGCATATTTATGCTGGATATACCATTCCTCCATTTTACGATTCAATGATTGCTAAGCTGATTGTTTCGGCTCAAACCCGGGAAGAAGCCATTGTAAAAATGGAACGAGCTTTAAGCGAATTTGTCATTGAAGGAATTGAAACAACCATTCCTTTACACATTCAATTAATGAAAAACGAAGATTTTAGAGCAGGTAATTTTACCACAGCTTTCATGAATACCTTCGAAATGAACTAATTCGTTGAAAGGATTTAAAAACTTGGTAAAACACCCCTTCAAAAATATGGGGTGTTTTTTTTGGCATTATTTTTGTCATACATTAAATCATGAAGCGAATTTTACTACCTCTATTTTTAAGTTTTGTTTGCATCCCGCAAAATATTAAAGCTCATGTTGAAATGCATGATAAATCAATGCGAATGCTAATGATTCAAACCCTTTTCGAAATAAAAACTGCCATTGAATTTATTCCACAAAAGGCGCAGTTGGTTCATAAAAATGAAGGTAACCAAGCTTTATTTAAACAAAAAGGAGCAAGACTTTCTCGTTGGATGGCTGAAAGTCCAAACGTGAAAATGTTTCAAGGTTCAGATCCAGTTCTTGTTAGATTGGGTTATCAAGTTCGTGATATGAAAGTTGAACTTAAAGAAAATGTAAAACATATTGTAGATCGTGGATTTGTGCACGAAGTTGTTGGTTGGGAAAAAGACAGCTACTTTTTAGAGTCCCCAAAAAAAATAGATAGACTCATTGAACAACTTCAAAAAATGCCAGAACCTATTTCACATCATGATTTGAAGGAAATCAAGCATAGGGTAGAACAGCAGTTTATTCCACTTGTTCTTTTTTAAACTAATCTAATTTTACTTAAAACGAACTCCAGTTGCCAAAAATTTGGTGGCCAAACCTCCAAATTTGTTACCAAGAGTATCGTTTTCCTTTTCTAACCAAATGGTGTCCTTATAGAAATGTCCTGTGGCATACGCATTCTTTTTGGCAATCCCTTTGGGTACAGTAAATTCATCGTCGAAATCAACTACCAAGTTCTCTCCATCAATGTCATAAGCAAACCAGCAACCTTCGGCTTGACAAACTTCTTTGACACGTCCAAATACAATAAAATCAGTATTGCTGCTGTTGGTTGCATACTGTGAAAGCGCCTCCTTAATTCCGATGGCTTTTTGGGTATCGACTGGTTGACCAATTTGATTGTAATCCGAAGAGGTACAAGCAACCACTATTAGGGCAGTAAATAATAAGGCAGTATTGGTGATTCCGAATTTCATATGGCAAAATTACGTCTATTTACGTTGTAATCCTAATCCATCGTAATAGGGATAGATTAAGAATGGTTTCCGTTCGATGATAAATTGTTCAATATCTGATGACCAACTCTCCCTGATTTGATCAGCTGATTTTCCAGATTCAATTTGTTGTCTCAACGATTCGGTACCTGCCAATTTTGTAAAAAATGCATTAAAAAAAGGGGTATTTTGATCTTTTGGATATTCTTGGTACAATAATATGATCCACTCTAAATAAATATGTCTGAAGGATATCAAATATTCACTTGCAAAATCTGAAACCAACATTCCCTGACATTCTTGTCCTAAAAATGGAGGATTATTCGCTTTTCCGGGGATGTTTTTAGGTGTAAACTTGAATTTGCCCGTCTTCAACCAAGGGGCTCCAAAACATTCAAATGGCTTTTCAGTTCCTCTACCCATACTAATATTAATACCTTCAAATAACCCTAAAGTGGGATAAAGTATAATTGATTCAGGGGTAGGTAAATTTGGCGAAGGTGCTATAGGAAGGTCATAATAACGGTTATGATCATAATTCTCACAAGGTATAATGGTGAGCTTTAAACTGTCTTTTTGATTGATCCATGATTTACCTCTAATCATTAGAGCCAATTCACCCAATGTCATACCGTGTACCAGTGGAATGGGGTGCATTCCAACCATACTTTGATGTTTAAGATCTAAAATTGGGCCATCTAGATAATATCCGTTTGGGTTGGGCCGATCTAAAACCATGAAACCAATACGGTTCTCAGCACAGGCTTCCATGCAATAATGCATGGTGCTCAAATATGTGTAAAATCTTACGCCCACATCCTGAATATCAAAAACCAATAAATCCAAATCCTTGATTTGATCTTGAGTGGGTTTTTTGTTTTTTCCATATAAGCTGATGATAGGCAATCCGGTTTTAGGGTCTTTTCCATTTAAAACATGTTCTCCGTTTGCTGCATTCCCTCGGAAACCGTGTTCTGGAGCAAAAATTCGTTTGATTTTAATTCCTTGACTAATTAATGTGTCAACTAAGTGGGTTCCGTTAATTACAGCTGTGTTATTTGTGACCAAGCCAATTCTTTTACCCTTTAACAATGAAATGTAATCAGCCATTCTTTCTGCGCCTACTTTTATAGGTGGACGTTGAGCTTGGACATTAATACAGAATAGTGTTAAACAGAGAATTAATGATATTATTGGAAGACGATACGAAAAAAGCGTTGTATTTTTGGACGACTTCATGAATTGGAAATGGCTCATAGCAAAAAGATTCCTTACAAAGGAACAACAATCTAAGTCAAGAAGTGTCGTATTATTGGCAGTTTTATCGGTTTCGGCAAGTATTTTGGTCATGAATATTTCAATGGCCACCTTGTTTGGGTTTCAAAACGAAATTGAACGCAAGGTTAAAAGAATACAAGGCGATTTTATCATCGATGCTGGCAACAACATTGAAAACGGAGAACCCAATCCAATTGAAAATAAATTAGTAAACCAATTTCTAGATTCCTTTGGTGCGCAACCTTGGAAGAATCAAGTTAAACAAATTATTCCATCAACCAGTAAAGCATGTGTATTAAAGTCGCAAGATGAAATTGAAGGAGTTTTGGTTAAAACTATCCCAACCAATCAAATAGAAGAATATTTAAGGGGTTTTACCCAAGAACAGTCTAAAATTCATGATACAGTTTCATGGATTGCGATAGGGAGAGATCTAGCTTCGAAACTCAAATTGAAACTAAATGATAAATTAACAGTGGTGTTTTTTTTGAATGATCAAAACGATACCCGCCCTCGGGCCCGTAAATTGATTGTTAAAAATATCTTTGAAACGGGTATTGATAAAATTGATCAAGAGATTGCCTTTATTAATCCCAATATTTTAATTCCTTTTACGCCGCCAAATTTTAAATTTACGCAAATTGAAATATGGCTAAATACCAATCAGGAATCGCCGAAAGTAAGAAGAAGTATTCTTAGTATTTTACCCGCTGGTGATCTTCGACTAAATACACTGGAAGAATTCAATCGGGTTATTTTTGATTGGTTGGCAATACTTGAGACTAACGTTGCCATAATTTTAACACTAATGTCGTTAGTTGCAATCGCAACAATGAGCACCACCTTGTTGGTTTTGGTTATTGAGAAAACCAGTTTCGTGGGACTCATGAGATCTATGGGAGCAAGAAATAATTCCATTCGAATGGTATTTATTTACCAATCATTAATCGTTGCTGTTGTAGGATTGTTACTGGGTAATTTATTGGCGATGATCATTATAGGGCTTCAAAACCATTTTCATTGGATTAGCCTTGATCAGAATGTGTATTTTATAAAATACGTTTATATGGAGCTAAGTCCATGGCATTATTTACTTGTAAATCTTGGTGCTTTGGTGGTTATTTTCTTTAGTTTGTTCATTCCGTCAAGGTATGTTTCAAAAATCAACACCATAAAAGCAATTCAATTCAAATAAAAAGCCGCATTCAATATTGAATGCGGCCTTCAAGTTTTGTTTTTATAATTAACTAAAGTTTTATGCGTCTATTTTAGCATATTTAGCATTCGCTTCAATAAACTCTCTACGAGGCGGAACTTCATCACCCATTAACATCGAGAAAATACGATCAGCCTCTGCAGCACTATCTAAAGTAACTCTCTTGAGGGTTCTGCGAGAAGGATCCATGGTGGTTTCCCACAACTGTTCCGCATTCATCTCACCTAAACCTTTGTATCGTTGAACATTTACTGAGTCTTCTTTTCCTTTTCCAGCTAATTCTTTGATTGCTGCATCTCTTTGGTCATCATTCCAGCAATATTTGAACTGGGTACCTTTTTTCACTTGATATAATGGGGGAGTGGCGATATATAGATATCCGCTCTCAACCAATTTTTTCATATATCTAAAGAATAAGGTCAGAATCAGAGTCCGTATGTGAGATCCGTCAACGTCAGCATCGGTCATAATTACAATTTTATGATAACGAAGATTATCAAGAATTAGCTCCTTTTCACCATCTTCGTTGTTGCCGATGTGAACTCCCAAAGCAGTAAACATGTTTCTTACTTCTTCGTTGTCATAGATTTTGTGTTCTAAAGCTTTTTCAACATTCAATATTTTACCTCTTAGCGGCAATATAGCTTGAAATTCACGATCGCGACCTTGTTTTGCCGTTCCTCCGGCTGAATCACCCTCAACCAAGAAGATTTCGCAAACCGATGGATCTGTTTTTGAACAGTCAGATAGTTTACCGGGTAATCCCATTCCAGACATGGCGCCTTTTCTTTGCACCATATCACGAGCTTTTCTGGCAGCGGCACGTGCTTGTGCGGCTAAAACAACCTTATCAACGATGATTTTTGCTAACTTAGGGTTTTCTTCTAGAAAATTGTCAAGCATCTCGCCAACGGCCATATCTACGGCGCCACTGACTTCGTTGTTTCCCAACTTTGTTTTTGTTTGCCCTTCAAATTGGGGTTCCTGAACTTTTACAGAAATTACCCCAGTCAAACCCTCTCTAAAATCATCACCTGAAATTTCAACTTTTACTTTCTCAAGAAGTTTTTGACGATCAGCATACGACTTCAACGTTCTTGTCAATGCTCTTCTAAATCCGGCAACATGAGTACCCCCCTCAATAGTATTGATATTGTTTACATAAGAATGCAAATTCTCGGAGTAACCGGTATTGTATTGGAAAGCAATTTCAATCGGAATACCGTGTTTGTCGCTTTCACAGTATATGGGTTCAGGAATTAATTTTTCTCTGGTTCCGTCAATAAAAGTAACGAATTCTTTTAATCCGCCTTGACTGTGGTATGTTTCAGTTCTAAACTCGCCTTCTTCTAATTCTTGACGCTCATCGGTTAAGGTTAATCTGATTCCTTTATTCAAGAATGCCAATTCTCGCAATCTATTTTGAAGTGTTTCAAAATTATAGGTTTGAGTTTCAGCGAAAATGGTTGCATCGGGCTTGAAGGTTACCTCAGTTCCGCGTTGATCTGTAGTTCCAATTTCTCTAACAGAATACAATGGTTTTCCTTCCGAATATTCCTGTTCAAAAATCTTTCCTTCACGAAATACACGAACATGAAGGTGTATGGATAGTGCGTTTACGCAACTCACACCTACACCATGTAATCCGCCGGAAACTTTATATGTGTCTTTGTCAAATTTACCACCAGCGTGCAAAACGGTCATAACAACCTCTAACGCGCTTCGGCCTTCTTTTTCGTGGATGCCTGTTGGGATACCGCGGCCATTATCTAAAACTCGAATAGAATTATCTTTTAGAATGGTAACATTGATGGTGTCGCAATGTCCTGCTAAAGCTTCGTCAATACTGTTGTCTACAACCTCATAAACCAAGTGGTGAAGACCTTTGGGACCAATGTCACCAATATACATGGCCGGTCTTTTTCTTACTGCTTCTAAACCTTCAAGAACCTGAATATTATTGGCTCCGTAGTTATCATTTGCTCCGTTACTCATATTTATAATTTGAGAGTATTATTAGTTTGTTGATTCCGTAAAATTACTAAATACAAAAGGGTTGTGGAGCGTTTGATATGCTTACTTTTCCACAAAAATGCCATTAATTATAAGCATTTTTGACCAATAACAGTCTAAAACAAACCTTGATTGATAAGACCCGTTATTCGTAAATAATTTATCAATGAATCAAAGTACTTTGATTTTTGTTCTAAGGTCTTAATTTGCGCTGTTAAGTATCTGTTTTCACGGGTATTTAGCAAGAATATTGTTCCGTCACCCGAATTGAATTTTTCAAGTTCCATTTCGTACAACTTTTGATATCCTTGCTCAATATCTTTTAGTTGATATAAAACGGACCTGTAAATATTGGTTTGATTTTGCATCGCCTCAATTTTAGTTTGCAATTCATGGGCTTTGAATTTGAAGCCCATTTGTGAACGCGTTAATTCGATTTTTGACATCTGATACGTACCTCTCGCTTCCCTCAGAAAAAGTGGACTAGAAATTCCAATTCCGAATCGTTGATTGCTTGAACTTAAATTAAAGTTCCAGTCACCTCCTGCCAATGATTGATATTTTAAATTTGCATGGGGTAGGAGGTATTGCTGTTTCAATTTCACATCGAGTTCCTTCTTGCTTAATTCAAAAGAATACCAATTTAAATCAGGTATTTCTGTAAAGTTCTTGTTGAAACTAAATTCAGTTTTGAATAAACTGTCTAAATAATCTAGACCTGTTTGTGTTGGTACAGTAGCCGGGTCAATAATCAATGGACGTAAAAAAGCTCCATTATCATTAATCTCACTCACAGACCATAAATGTCTACTTAATGTAAGTCGGGCTTTGTTGGTATTAGCAAACCACAAATCAGCATTGGCTTTGAAAAGTTGGTACTGAATGTGATTTTCTAAGGTATCCATTCCGTTGCAACCTCCCGCTTGAAATAAACCAATTAGGGCTTTTTGCCTATTTTCTGCCAAGGTCACACCCATTTGATATGCACTTAATTGCTCGTAGGAAATCAACCAGTCAATGTAATCAGTCCATATTTGTTGGGCTAAATTTAAGAGTTCAATCTGTCTTTCAAGAATGGATTGTTCTCTACCGAGTTTGGCTTTATTGAGTTCCGTTCTTCTTAAATCGGTTAATAAACCTCTAAGTAATGGAACTTCAACTCCTACATACTGCAATTGTCCGGAGAGAGTTTGATTTTCCGGGGATAAGAATTCACCTTGTCCTCGTTCATTTCCAACTACTATGTTCAAAGGCCCTCTTACGGGAACAAAAAGTTCGTAATTTTCACCTAAGTAATAATTTCTAGAGAGATAATCCTTTCCGCGTCTTTCGCCACTTACTTGAGGGTCAAATGCACCTCTTTTAGCTCTTAAATTAGCCCGCCCTAAATCATCAGCCAACTCTGCTGATATTAACAGTGGGTGACCATTTCTAATCTGCCTACTTAAATCAATGAAGGTTAGTGTAGGTTTTAAAGTATCGGTATTTGATTTTGCAACAGTGGGATAAAAAGCAAAAATCAAAAAACCCAAAAATGGAATTATTTTCAAAATTCTATTTTGATTTTGCATTCTCTGTAGGGTCTTTTCTATTGTTATGATAATAATCTGGTGGGAACCCGTTCAGTTGACGCCAAAGTTCATACCAAACTGGGACGCGCTTCAATAGCATAAAAGACATCGATCCTACACCAATTTTTAACTCTTTGGGCCAAGCTTTTTTACCGTTATCCGCCTTTACCAAAACTCGATAATAGCCTTTTTCGTTGAGCACATTATCTACAGCATATATTTTACCAGGAAAAGTTCCGTAAGTCATTTCAGGCCAACCAGAAAAAACCATTGTAGGCCATCCATCAAAAATAACCTGAACAGGAGAACCGATTTCAATCAGCGGCATGTCAACGGGTTTAATAAAAAGTTCAACCGCGAGATTAACATTCGACGGTACAATCGTACAAATAGATTGACCTTCTTTAACGGTAATACCTACGCCGTTCGAAAGTGTTTGAGAGATCATCCCGTCTTGAGGTGCTCTGATTACATAAAAACCATTTCTGATCAAATAGTTGGAATATTGAATACGCAATTTGGCTATTTCACTTTCCGTTTCCATTTGAGATGAAATGGCTGTGTAACGGTCACTTTCTGTTTTAGCTAGTTTTTCACCGTATTCAACCTTGATGTTTTGCAACTCTATTCGAGCATTTTCAATGGCATTTCTGGTAATGTCTAACTTTGCTTTTTGTATCTGAAGTTTCGCATTAGCCTCTTGATATTTGACGCGTCTGTTTTCGACGTCTAAAGGACTTTTAATTTGTTTTTGTCCTAAAATTGAATCTCGAACCAATTGCTGCTGTGCAATCTTCGCGTTAACCTCAGCTGCTTTTAATTCTGCCAGTTCTGACTGGTATTTGAACTGTTCTTGCTCATACTTCACTTTAGCCTTTTGAATTGAAAAGTCTCGATTCGCCTCCAATTGTGTGATTTGGTTGTTTATGGCATCAATTTTCGAAGAATAGCTGAGCACTGAGTTTTCCTTAGCTTGAATCTGTGCAGATGTTTGTCCAATTAACCCTGGATCTAAATATTCGCTTTTGACTTCGCCAATAACACAGATAGTATCACCTTCATTTACAATATCTCCGTCTTTCACATACCATTTCATTATTTGTCCGGCAATAACAGGTTGCACTGACTGTGGTCTTTCATTTGGTCTTAAAGTCGTGACAATTCCATCTGTCTGGATGTTTTGAGTCCATGGCAAGAATAGAAATATCAAAAAACTGCTGGTTAAAATCAAAATAATTTTTTGAAATCTCTTTCCAGCCCAAACGCTATCAGAATAATAGTTTTGATTAACCATCTATTTCCATGATTTGGTTTAACTTCTCAATTGCAATTCCGCAATCATATAAATTCTCAACTGTTAAAATTAATTTTTCAATTGCATCTAACAGTGTAATAATCAAAATTTCAGCGGCTAAAAATTGTCCTAAACTTATGCTTTGATTCACCAATAAATAACTTCCCAAAATGAGCATCATGGCCGTAAATAATACTTTGGTTAAAATTCCCAACCAAGCTTGTCTATACAATATTCCAAAATGCTGTGTTCTGCTTTCGGCGTAATTGTTTAAGTGACCATTAATTTCTTCAATATTCATATCAGTATCATCTTCAGCGAACAATCTTCTCAACGATTCAGCTGTAAGAAATTTGTAGTTTGATTCTCTGCGAGCCGTTTCGAAACCTCTTTTCCATGTTAATCGAAGTACAACAAAAACAATGAGTAGCACTGCGATTCCAAAAACAATAAAGATTGGATGGTATAATGACAACAAAAGCAATCCAAAAATGGCTTGTAATAGCTTTCCCGTAAAGTCCGTTAGAAGTTTAGACAAACTTTTCTGCAGAGTAATTACATCAATAAAATACGAGGTTTTCATTTTGACATACCAACCATATTTGATACCGGTCTCACGCAGTTCTGAGATTTTATCTCTGAAAACTTCTCCAAATCTCAAGAAAAGTTTTCTTTCAACACTATCAATAATACTAAGTTGAGCTAATTTGGTAACCCCGGCTAGTAAAACACACAAGGTGATCATCAGAGATAATAAAAACCAACTCGTTGATAATCTACCAGCCATAACAAATCCAATAATGGTTTGTATTCCCAAAGGAATGGCTAGACTAATCACGCCCGAAAAAACAGCGTAAACGTACAAAAATTTGACGTTCCTCTTTTCGTGACTCAATAAAGCCAAAATGTTTTTAATGGGAGTATCTTGAGTGAAGGAGTTTTTAGCAATACTCATGTTTTTTTTAGTAAGACTTAGGAACAAAAATAAGGTTAAATTCTTATTTACCGCGTCCCTGAATCATGATCAAAAACGTATTGAAAAGAATTTTCAAGTCAAGTGCAAGCGACATATTCTCTAAATAGTAGATGTCAAATTTCATTCTGTCTACCATTTCTTTAACATCTTCAGCATATCCGTATTTAATTTGTCCCCAGCTTGTGATTCCTGGCTTTACACGGTGTAACCTTTTGTAAATTGGTGATATACTTAAAATTTGATCAATGAAAAATTGTCTTTCAGGTCTGGGACCAACCAAACTCATTTGTCCAAATAGAACATTGATGAACTGCGGAAGTTCGTCTAAGCGAGTTTTTCTTAAGAATATTCCAACACTGGTTCTGCGGTCATCCTGATCGCTACTTAGTTGTGGTCCATGCTTCTCTGCATCGACGAACATGCTTCTAAATTTGATGATTTTAAATGGAATCCCTTTGTGACCAATTCTATCTTGACGGAAGAATATTGGCCCCGATGAATTTAACTTAATAGCAATTCCTATTATGAGAAATAATGGCGAAATAATGACCAAAGCCAATCCAGAAAAGACAATGTCTATGGCTCTTTTTAGGAATTTTTGCCAATAGGGCATCACTTCAAAATCAACTTCCGCCAATGTAGCTCCTAAAATGTTGTTCATTTTGACCATTCCCAATACCATCGCATACTCATTGGGTAACATTTTTATGTGAACGGATTGATTCTCAATTTTATCGATGATTTTTGGAACCATTTCAGATTCATCAGATTCATTAGCAATAATGATATCTTCTATTTCATATTTTTGGATGAGATAAATTAATTCTTCCCATCCTCCTAAAATGGCCCTCCTTGAATCTTTTATAAAATTGGTGGGGTTATGATGTTCTGTGATACTGACAAATCCAATAACATTAAAACCCTCATAAACTTTAGCATGTTCAATCTCACCCCATAAATTCAAGGCGGTGTTTCCTGTGCCAACAATCAAGGTTTTATAACCCCATTCCCGAGTTCTAAATTTATTAATGGTATAGGTTGCGTTAAACAATCTAAAAATTAAGGTTGAGAAAAAATGGAACCCAAATAATACTCCTAGGCTAATGTAGTAATCTGTGTAATTTGAAACGGAGTCGTCTAGAATCAGTACAAAAAACAAGAATAAAACTCCCAAAGTGCTCGTAGCAATTGTATTTTCAAGTTCTTTTAAGCGTGAACGTCTGAGAATAAACTGGTAATAACCAGTCATCGCATATAGAAATATCCAAAAGGTTGGTATAATAATCAATCCTAAATATAGCTTGGGATCTTGATTTACAGGAATTGTATATCCGTGTTTTGATGCTTCAATGATGTTTTTTCTAAACAAGAAAAGGGCTAACCAAGAAATACTGGCAGCAATCCAATCAAAAAATAAATGAGATATTAAACGGATATTCTCCTTTTTCACTTCAAATAGGTTAAACGAATATTATCTATCAATATTTCCCGGTTTCCAGAAAATCCTTCGGGTTTATCAATTGAAAAATATATTTCGTATTTCGTATCAACAGGTTGACCTTGAACTTCGTAAATTAAATTTGAGTAAATTCTCTTCCAATTTCCTTTTGTAGGGTTCACTGACATGTATTGCACATAGGCACTTCCTGATGAATTGTACCTTTTTAAGGCCAAGGTAACTACTAAGTCACTTTTAACATCAAACTCCATGAAAACTTCTCGGCCATCATTGGGTAAAGAAGGTATTTTATCAAAAATCGACAAATCTATGTATTTCAATGAGTCATTAGGGCCAAATTTGGTTACAAAAACCCTAGTATTCCCTGAATATTTACCGTTTAGGTCGAAATTCCTCGATTCAATTGAGGTGCTGTCACCTTTATTCAGTCTAACTGGAACTAGAGTTGAATTACCCGATTCAAAATCTTCCTGCCAAGAAACTTCAGTATTTGATCTGTAACTAAATTTCGGAGTAAATACCGTTGATTTTTCACGAGTGAAATTAATTTGAGTGTCTAAGTAAATCAACGTTCTGTAGGGTACCCAATTAGACGAATTTCCGTTGTTTTTGACAAATGCTACAAATTGCATTTTAACGGTTCCGTCAGCATTGATTGGAATTTTACAAGGAATGGGAAAAGTACCCATTGATTGACCGTTATGAACGGGCTGTATTCCAACAATTTCATGAATAGAATTTCCTTCTATTCCAGAAGCGTCAACATCAATTTGCTTGATTTCGAGGTATGCAGGAACGAATGATGTATCTTCACTACAGTTACTGAGAATGCCTGTCCCAAGAAATAACATGGAATTGATTGCCCAGTATCTGAAAATTGACATTGGGCAAAGTTACAGTTTAGAAAGATGAATAAAAAGTAAGATTAAACGGTTTGGTACCTTCGTTTTACTTTTTCACAGATCCATTCACTCAAATCTGAAACCAATTGAAGGTTTTGTAAATTGGTTAATGGTGTCAATTTTTTATCAATATTCTCAATGAAATTCTTGATTTCCATTTTTTTAGAGTGGTATGGCATGATAGGCCTATCTAAGGTTATGAATTCAGATTCGGTAACTTGACCGTTTTCATTCCAAAAGGAATCATTCAAACCATAATCAAGTTTCAGTTGATCAATATTGTTGTTGTATCTGGATTCAGACAATTGGTTTTCAGCGAAATTGATATCAAAAAGTTTGTCTTGTTGATATACTTTCAAGAGGTGTTTTCCTTCATCTACGGCGCGTCCCATTGAAATTTGACAAATTGAATCATTATCGAACTCAATATGGATATTCAATATATCGGTTTGTTCCCCGAACAAGAACATCGGACGAGCATTGACGCTTCGCACACCGCAATTCATCAACCTTAAAATGATGTCTAAATCTTCTGCTAAGTTTTTAAAAATCCAAGTTTCAAACTGACCTTTCACAGGTGCCTTGCTGAATTTTTCTAACTTTATAAACCGAGGTCGTTTGATAAACTGTTGGGCAGTGGTAAAAATAGGACGTCCATAAAGTGTATTACCAAATTGGAGCACTGTTTGACTTTCGTTTCGAAGTTTTTCTAAAGTATTGATTTCATGGGTTGACCATTGTCTAAATCCATCCACAAAAATATGCTTTCCGTAGCGAATCATTTGGCTTAGAACTTCAACATCAACGCTTTCAACTTGATTTCCTACAATAAAGAGATCTCCCTTGTCAATGATTTCCAACAATTGGATCAAATCTCCCATGAGATTGTAGTTGTTAGAATCGTCAGGATCAAGATAACCTTGTACTTGAATACTTGGTATAGAATTTAATTCTTGTAAGTATTCTTCGATGGCTTTACTTGAACCCAAAATGATGCTTCGTTTCATCAAGTTTTAAAATAGTTTTCGTCATGCAAAAATTGAGGTTTAACTTTGTGTTCCCAAATTGCGTTTCACACAATCAATACAGGCGTACAATATGTTAGACCTCCCAGTACATAAAGGAAGAAGATTAAAGCTAATCAGTGAGTTGGAGCAGAAAGGCATCCAGAATAAAGCCGTACTCGAGGCCATGAAGCGCGTACCCCGCCATTGGTACTTCCCAAAAGACTTTGAAAATCTGGCTTATCGTGATGCCGCTTTTCCAATCGGACATGAACAAACCATTTCCCAACCCTACACGGTGGCATTTCAAACTCAGTTAATTGATGTGGAAGTTGATAGTAAGGTATTAGAAATAGGTACTGGTTCAGGTTATCAAGCCGCGGTGCTTGCTGAGTTGGGAGTCCAATTGTATTCTATTGAATTTGTTAAACCCTTGTTGCAAGAAGCTGCTAAATTATTGGTTGCTTACCGAGATAAAATTAAACTTATTCACGGTGATGGCAGTAAAGGTTTCGCCAAATACGCGCCTTACGATGCTATTATTGTTACAGCGGGTGCTCCAACCATACCTCAGGAGCTCATGAAACAGTTGAAAATAGGAGGTAAGCTAGTGATTCCAGTGGGAACCCAAAGAAACAGTCAAGAAATGTTCCGAATAACTCGAAATTCCGAGACGCATTTTAAACGTGAAAAATTCGGAGATTTTAAATTTGTTCCACTTGTTGGCGAGGATGGCTGGCTCTAAATTTCTTTAGTGCATTGCGGCTTCAATTTCTTCCACTTCAATGGGGAAATTCGCCATCAAATCAACCACACTTCCAGTGTTTACCACAACATCATTTTCAATTCGTACTCCAATTCCTTCCTGAGGGATATAAATTCCAGGTTCTATGGTGAGTACTGATCCTTCAGGAATGGGTTCGTATCGATGCATTACATCGTGAACATCCAGTCCCAAATGATGCGAAGTACCGTGCATGAAATACTTCATGAAGGCTCTCGGGTTATCTTTGATTTCTTGGGATGTGAACAGCCCCAATTCCACTAATTTCTCGTTGGTGAACTTGCAAACTTCTGTGTGATATTCTGGCAATGGAACTCCAGGCTTAATGATGGAACGCGCAAATTTATGTACATCCAATACTGCATTATAGACTTGCTTTTGTCTTGTTGTAAATGTCCCATTGGCTGGCGCACACCGGGTTAAATCGCCATTGTAATTGCCATATTCTGCTCCAAAATCTAATAACAACAAATCACCATCTTTCACTTGTTTATTGTTCTCAATGTAATGTAAGACGCATGCTGAACTTCCTGAAGCGATGATGGGGTCAAAAGCAAATCCTCGACTACGATTTCTTACAAATTCGTGTATCATTTCAGCTTCAATTTCATATTCCCAAACCCCAGGTTTTATAAACTTCAACACCCTCATCAATCCTTTTCGAGTGATTTCTATGGCTTCTTTCAACATTTCAATTTCTTCAGGTTCTTTTTGCATTCGCAATCTAGCCATGATAGGCGCACTTCGGAAGAAATGATGTGCTGGATATTTGGATTTTAGTTGATGAGTTAATGTTAAATTAGAATATGAAACATCCGAAAGAAATCTATCATTTTCATTCAGATTAACGTAAATATTTTCAGCCAATAAAATTATAGAATGAATGGTCTTAGAAAATTCGTGAAACCAAAAAACAGAACTAATGCCAGACCTTTCAAACACCTGATTTGCGTTCAGCCTTGCACCATCCCAAACAGCAATTTGTTCGTTGGTTTCTTTAACAAAAATGGCTTCTTTGAACATTGGATTTGGGCAATCTGGAAATAAAATCAAAATGGTATCTTCTTGATCAACCCCAGTTAAATAGTACAAATCTGATTGTTGCCTGAAACTAAAAAAAGCATCTCCGTTTCGAGGCATTTCGGCATTCGAATGAAAAATTGCAATGGAGCCTGGCTTCATATTCGAAGACAACTTCTGCCTATTTTTGATGAACAAGTCTTTCGAAGGAGATTGGTATTTCATTATATTGTCAATTTGTAGGGCAAATTTATCATTAAGTTCTAACGAATCTGAATATGCTTTGGAAAAAAAGATTAAAAAAACTACTTTTGGGGCAACGCGAGTTTACTACTTCGTGTCAAAGAAACAATCATTAGTCAAAATATGAGAAGATTTTTACCCTTTTTATTCGCCATTCTATTTTTTGTAGGACCAAAAACATCAAACGCTACCCACATGATGGGTGCTGACATGAGTTACCGTTGTTTGGGAAATGGCAAGTACAAAATTACGTTCAAAATTTATCGCGACTGTCGAGGTGTTTCGTTCAGTGGTCCTGCATTCGGTGCTTTTGCAGGTTTGAACGGCGGTAATGGTTGCGGAAGTGTTTCCTTGGGCGGCGTTACTAGAACTGGTATTAGAGACGTAACAACCCGTTGTTCTTCAGCTACCAGTCCTTGTAGTCCTACAAATACCTACGGAACAGGTAAAGGGGTGGAAGAACATACTTTTGAAGTTACTATTGACTTTGGATCTTCTCCTTTAAGTCAATTTGTAAACAAAAGTTCTTGTTGTGAAGTAACCTTTTACACAGGACAATGTTGCAGAAATGGTGCCATCACTACAGGAGCATCGAACCAAGATTTCTACACTACTTGTATGATTAACATCTGCAACATCAAGAAAACAACAAATAAATGTAATAGTAGTCCCCAATTATCAAATGAACCTGTGGGTTTCTTGTGCTGTAACACACCTTGGTACTATAATAATGGTGCGATTGATACAGTAGATTTTGATTCTATATCTTATAACCTAGTGAAAGGTTTGCGTGGTTTACCAAACAATGCAGTACCTTATTCTTCTCCCTTCTCTGATCAACACCCAATCACTCCATTCTGTATTCCTCCTACCACTATTAAGTGTGACCCAAAGCCAAACATGACTCCTCCACGCGGTTTTTATTTTGACACCACAAACGGTGATATCATTGTAACTCCCACCAAGTGTGACGAAGTGCCAATCTTGGTTATTCAGCAAACTGAGTGGCGACAAGATAGTGCTACTGGTGCTTGGATCGTAGTGGGTCGAACACGAAGAGATATGCAGATGTGGGTGCTTGATGAATGTGGTTACAACAAACCACCAATCATCAATGGGCCTTTCTCTTGGAATATCTGTGAAGGGGATAAGATTTGTAAGAAAATCAAAATTTCCGACGAGACTTTTACACCCAATCAGAAGACTCCAGATACTGTTCTTGCAAAATGGAATGGTGGTATACCCGGTGCAACATTCACGGTTGTAGATCCAACTAAACGTGAAAAAGAATATGAATTTTGTTGGCAAACCAAACGTGGAGACGCGTCTGAAGTATCATATTCATTTACAGTAAATGCTACAGACCAACACTGCACCCCTCCAATGAACTCAATCCGAAGTTTCAAGGTGAAAGTTAATCCACGTGCAGAAGCGGTAAGAAAATATGATACACTTAAATGCGGTAGATTTGCCTTTACATCAGTCTTACCCGCCAATTTCAAGAGTAAGGCAACATACTTATGGAGTGTTCGAGATTCAAGCGGTAAAGAGTTGAAATACAGCACAAAAATGTCTGACACCATGAATTATTATTGGGGTGGAAAATACATTTTTGTTCATACCATTAATAACTCTTTCAACTGTCCTACCGTCTACGCAGACACGGTTGAATTCCCAGCCCCTCCCAAAGCTGTTTTAGCAACTGCTGATACTTTTGCATGTTTGAATACCAACATGACGTTGAAACCAAACATACTTCATGCCAAATCACCCTATAGATACTATTGGACTCGTTGGAAAATGACCCCAGATAGCACCAAAACCAAATACACAATGTCAAACGAACTACACGTGAGTGGTGACACATTAGAAACAATGAAAGTGGATAAGGTAGTTTCAGATTCTATCATTCGTGTGAGAATTACTGACGGAGATGGTTGTAAATTCTGGGATACTGCAGTTATTTGGTTGAAGCCACTTCCAGTGGTTGATCTTGGAAAAGATCAAAGAATTTGTACTTACGAGATTGCGACTTTTGACGCACAAAACAACGATACTTTAGATTATTTCTGGAGTTCCGGTGATACTACTCAAGTTGTGTATAAAAACGTGGCTGGACAATACACAGTAAAATTGGTTGAAAGAAAGTATAAGTGTGAAAGAACAGACACCATAAACTTGTTCGTGAATGATACAGTAACCGCTATTGCAGGCGCTGATCAAGTGATTTGTCATCAAAAATCAGCAACCATTCAAGGTCAACACAAGCCTTACAACCAAACAGCTACCTACCAATGGAAGAATTTAACTCAAAATACAACTTTGGGTGCAAATTTTGAATATGTTGTTTCACCTAAGAATACCAATCCAAACGGTGGTTCAGCACAGAATTTTAATTATCAGTTCTACTCTAAAGTAACTCAGTCAGGACATACCTGCGAAGATTATGACACCATGACAGTTAAGGTGAATACTCTGCCAATTGTAACATGGACTAAAAAACCTTTGCCACCGCAATGTTATGATTACGGTGATATTGAACTAAACGGCTTCTTAAATGTTGGAAAAACTAATGGTGTGAGAATGTGGTCTGGTACCTTGCAAAAGAAAGATCAATACGTTGATAGTGTAACTGCTACTCGTCATTTGTTTAAAACAACTCTACTTGATAATTCAAAACTTCAAAACGGTCAAAATTATCAAGCTAAAGTTTATGGATGGTTCAAAGACACCAACGGTTGCGTAAACTATGATTCAGCTATCCAACGAATCAATGGTAATCCCATATTACAACTGACTCCTAAAATCTACTGTCAAGATTTAGGTGAGGCGTCAATGGATAACAATGTAGTTCGTCCAAAGACAAAAGCTGGTATCAAATGGACATGGGATGTTAAATCGGTTCCGTCTGGGGTAAATGCAGCGAATGTCTTGGTTAACAATAACCCGTTCGGTACACCTGATTTCCGATTTAAATTTGGAGACCCTACCGAAGACTTCTATATGGGTAGATATCACTATAGTTTGTGTATTGAAGACGTAATCACAGGCTGTAGAAGTTGCGATACCGTATCAAATGTAATCATACCTGAACCAACGGTTAAGGTTTTGACTCCTGATCCAGTATGCGTTAACTGGGATACCATAAACTTAAATGATTATGTAACTGTTAATGGTAAACCTGGAGCCCCTGGCGATGGAGGTGTATACCAAATAACAGAGGTTAATTACAGTAAGACAGACTCTCGAGTTGGTAAAGCTTTACCTAAAGGACATCTATTCCCCCCAGGTCTTGGTCCGGGAACCTATAAAATTCTTTACAGCAACGATGGTACAGGTTGTATGAAGCGAGATTCTTTCTATATGTATGTAAATGATACTCCAGATGCTGTTTTGCTTGCTCCATTAACATTATGTAGTAACTCTTCTCCTTTAGAGCTGAATACTCGTATAGATATGGGTAAGACTAAGCCAACTTCAGGAATTGCTACATGGGAAGGTATTAATTTGAATGGATCTAAATTCAATCCAGTAACAACCTATACTTCTGCAATTGAGGGGCCATATGCTATGAAATTAGCTTATAGAGACAATAATGGATGTGCAGATACCGAAATTTATTACGTATCAGTTCGTACTCAACCTGAAGTTGATATTACAACTGTCAATCCTTATCCTCAATGTGAAAACTCACCTTTCCCAGTACAGAGTGTAAGTAAATGGAGCAACAATAAAGTAAATTGGCAGGTAGTTAAAGGTTCTGATGGAACTGTAGACAATTCATCTGCTGAGAACATTGTGTACACACATGGTGTTAATGATGCTGCTAACAAACAAGCATTTTTAAAGGTAACGACTGTGCCGTTTGCAAATGATGTTTGTCCATCAGTATCTGACTCAATTTTAATTGTGATACATCCATACCCAGTGCTCGATCCATTGTCTAAATTTGACGGTTGTATTCCGTTGTCTACAGACTGGTTTGTTACTGAAACTAAGGGAATCCCTCAAAATCAGTTGAGTTATGTTTGGACATTTGGAAACGGTGATACTTCTTATGTATCTAACCCATCTGGGATTTTGTACCCTACTCAGGGTAAATACAATGTAAAAGTTACTGTAACTAACAATACACCGGACGGTGGACAATGTGCTACAACCATAGATGGTCCAGATCATGTTGAAGCATATCCATTGCCTAATGCTTATTTTGAAACGGATCCTTCTTATTCAACAACTGTTGCATTACCTAAGTTTACCATGTTGAACAAGAGTACTATTCAATTAGTACCTTTTAACCCAACTATGAGTTATGTATGGAATTTTGGAACAGGTAAATCAACCGATACAGCAATGAGTGAAGGACCAAGATTTGCTTATTCTCGTGATACCGGTATTTACAGAATATTACTAACGGTTACTTCAAACCATGGTTGTGTTGATACATTCTCAAGAACAGTTCATATTGGTCCGGATATCATCGTGTTTATTCCAGACGTATTTACTCCGAACAGTGAAGGTCCAAATAAGAATGAGACATTCAATCCAGTTGCAACGAATTTCAAATCTTTCAATATGTTGATTTTCAACCGTTGGGGAGAGAAGTTATACGAAACCAATAATCCGCTCAATGGATGGGATGGTAGAGATGCTCAAGGTGTAGATTGTCAGCAAGGCGTTTATGTTTACCACGTTGTTGTAACTTCACTTGAAGACGAAGAATACGTCTTTGACGGTACTATTACCTTATTGCGATAAAATTGACATTAAGAATAAAAGAAAAGCCACCTCACAAGGGTGGCTTTTTTAGTTAATTTGAAATTTGAATTAAATGAATTTTAGAGCATCAGCCACCGTAAACGTGCTTCCTCCAATAAAGATGATTGATTCCTTATTTTTTGCCATTAAATTTGCTCTTTGAATGGCCTCAGAGATGTTTTGACATTCATCGGCTTTCATGCCTAATTCAATAAACTCCTGAGTCATCAGATTAGAATCATACCCACGTTGAACTTGAGGTTTTACAATTAGATAAGTTGAATTTTTGGGTAATAAAGTCAAAATTGTTTTTCGATCTTTGTCTTTTACCATTCCCCAAATAAAAATGATTTTTTCAGAGTCAGTGATTGATTGTAATTGATCAACAATGAATCTAACTCCATCTTCATTGTGCCCAGTATCACAGATAATTGTTGGATTTTGTTGGATGATTTCCCATCGTCCACGTAAACCGCTTAATTTCACAATATTTGAAATGCCGTGCTGAATGAGAGTTTCTTCAAGAACCACACCCATTGATTTCAGCACTTCAATGGCGGTGTATATGGTTGATATATTTAATTGTTGATATCTACCTTTAAGCTCAAAGATTTTAAACCAATCTGTTGGTGGATCAACGCTTGAATATGTTTTACTACCATTCGAATCTGCATGTTTCAAAATTACATTCAAAGCTGACTTAGGAATGTCTTTTTGAATAATAGTAGGAGAGGGACTTTTAATAATACCTGCTTTTTCAAATGCTATTTGTTCTAGACTATTTCCCAATAGATCCATATGGTCAAATCCAATGGAAGTGATAACTTTAATTTCGCCTTCAATCACATTTGTAGAATCCAACCGTCCGCCCAATCCAACTTCGATAACCCCCCAGTCAATATCAGATAATTTGAAATACTCGAAAGCCATTGCTACAGTGATTTCGAAAAAAGAAGGTTTTATATCAAGTACTAATTGCTTTACTTTTTCAACAAAGTCAACGACAAAAGATTCTGAGATACAAACGCCATCAATTCGAATTCTTTCGCGGCAATCTATCAAATGGGGTGAGGTATACAAACCAGTTTTATAACCGTTTGCGGTTAAAATAGCGGCTAAACTACTCGAAACCGAGCCCTTACCATTAGTTCCTGCAACATGTATCCATTTTGTGCGAGTATTTATATGTGGGTTGCCTAAGGCTTCAAGTAATAGTACTGTGTTAGTAATATCTATTTTATAAGCAGATTTGCCCTCGTTTTGGAACATGGGTAATTGGCTAAACAAGAAGTCAATTGATTCTTGATAGTTCACAAATTCAACTTAATCAGCGATGGTGTTTTTTACGTTTAAGGAAATTCTACCTGTTTCCGGACATTTATCTCCAACACGAGTGAATGTGGTCTTTGAAATGAAATACTCCATTGCCTGTTTAGCGTCAGTATCTAATCCCTGAAAATTACTTGAAGGTAGCAATCTCTTAAATCTCGCGTTTCCATTGCAATCTACTGTTACTTCAGCATCTATAGTACCTCTTAATTTTTCTTTTAATTCACGAACGTTACTACTCACGCTGTAATTCGCAAATCCAGAAGCAGTGAAAAAGCCATTACCAGTATTTTTTGTTACACGAGTTCCACCATTTCCTAAAATTCCGCCTGTGTTTGCACCCCCACCAAACCCTACATTCCCTTGTCCGCCTTCAATTCCTTTTGGTGAACCATTTCCATCTGTACCGCGTTTTCCAATTTTTGATTGCAATCCAGCCAATCTAGAATTAACTTGTGGTGTTTTACTTGCTGGAGGGTCAATGGGCGGCAAACCAGTTTCAACACTCTGGTCTGCTGTATTTACAATATCACCGTAACCACCGCTTTGAACGGCACTTGGGGTTGAAGTAGTTGTAGCTGGTTCAGATGAACCACCTCCAAGTTCTGGTGGAAAGTCAGATGGTCCGCCCTCTTTTGGACTACCGAATGAAACTTCCTCAACTCCAAAGTCCAACATTAACTCTCCTGTTTTATTTTCAAAAGGAGGATTTGGAACTCGGATATGCAATAAGTACATGGCTGCTGTAATGATCAATGAAATGATTAAACTGATAATTGCAGCAATTGTGCGTTGTTGAGTAGTTGTACCCAACGAGCTTTCGATTACATACTTCCTCATGGGATTTATTTATTGAAGATGAAGATTTTGAACTGAAATACTTTGAGATGGTTGATCTTTGATATTAACGGCAAAATCACTCGCATCTTTTTCAACTTCGAAACGTTTTAAAATTACTTTAAGTAAACTGCTGTTTTTCACTCTGATGTATGTAGATGAAAAACCAATTTTATCCCAATGTTTGCATTCTAATTGAGCTGCACTTTCAGTCATGTATGAACCACCTACAACGAAGAATTTACCTGTTTCTTTCACGATTATAGATCGATATTCATCTATGGTAAATCTATCTGTTTTTTCTAATTCAATAAATGCAGAATCTCTATTTAAATTGGATGATTTCTTGGTGTCAATTAACTTCCCATTCACCATCATGTATTCAGGACTTTCCTTGCTAACTCGTGGGATAGGTATTTGACTCGCAGTTTGTTGATTATTGAGTATTCCTTTCCAACTGAGCGACATTAAATAAACTGCACCCAAGGAGATACTCAACAGTGCAACACTGGCAGCAACGTTCCAAAATCTGATGCCTCTATGCTTTTCAATGGTTTGATCAAGCAATTGGTCGTCAATTTCAACAATCTTCGCTTCCTCAACGGAAACTTCATTATTTGGATGAGAAGTTGAAATTTGTACAGGTTCGTTTTTTAATTCTGAGGACAAAGACTTGATTTCCCATTTCAAGGGCATCAAACCAAAGGCAGCTGTATGAAGATTTGATTGATTTCGACCAACAAAGAAAATACCCGATGTAGTATTAAAGAAAAAGTTACCTAAAGAGCCAAAACTAAAATATTTTTTTTGAAGTAGTTGAGTTTTAAGTTGGTTCACCTCCTGTCGAATGAGTTGAACAGCTTGTTTATGAGGTAAGCCAGTATGTGAAATAACACACTCAATCAGATAAGTATCTTCGTTGCTGAATTTACTTGAGAACACCAATTGTGAATGCCTTGGTTTGTATTCTTTACTGATAGTGTTGGCAGTCGAGTCTATTTCTCGAAGGGTGAAACTTCCTAAATCAGGAATACTCACGAAATGGTTTTTCGCCAGTACCTGTAGGACCCAAAGTTGAAAATTAGAATTCGACATCATACAAATATAAACTCTTTGTTAAAACAATCCAAGCGAAATGCCACCCATAATGGTAATTCCGTAGTTGGGTAAACCATACCATAATTGATAGTTTTTATTGAGAAGGTTGCTCCCTTGGATCCAAATTCTGCCTTTTTCTTTGAATCTGTAATCCAATCGAGCATGCAGATCAAGAACGCTTCCAACAGGGTCAATCTTAACTTTATTGCTTTCCAATAAAATTTGATTGTTTCTGTTACCCATACCTGTTAACCCAACTTTGACTTTAACGGCTTCAATAGGTGTAAAGTGTGCACTGACGTCGTACATAAGACTGGGCAAATGCCAGTAAACATCATCAGAGCCATAGTTTAGTACTTTTAAATTACCACTAACTTTAATTTTTTCACCCAACATATATTCAGCGCCTACTCTGAAGTAAACGGTTGATATAGTATTGTAAACAGCTTTCAATCCTCGCAAAGAATCAATGCTATTTCGGATGGTATCGGCTTTATTAGTAACCGAAGCGAACATCAATTGATCAATGATTGAATTTCCTCCAAAGTCCATGTAAAACAATGATTGATTGGAAATTTTCCCTTTGACCCCAACAAAAACATTGTATTGTTCATATGAATTTTTTAAGATTTGGTTTTCAATGAAAAAGGGCATTTGATTGTGTATTCTTCGAATGCTGTTTTTCTTCAAACCTCCATCAAATCCACCGTAGAGTTTCATTTCCAAGCCAGTTATTCCTTTTTCGAATTCTATGTGGGCATTAACATATGTTTTACTTGACGCGCTATCGATGGTATTTTGAACATAGTTGATATTAACCCCACCAATCACATTGAAATCTGTTGGTTTATGGTAGAACTTTACTCTTGGAAGTACATCAACAAACAACTGGGTATTTTTTAGAGCCGCACCAGTGTCGCTGTGTTGATTGCTTTGAATATAATTGGTTGACAAATCCCCGAAAATAGAAAACTTCGATAGCTTCGAATTGAATCTTAACACCGAAGCCAACTCCATTTCCTGATGCTTTAAGTTTGTTTCAAACAATTGAGCAGAGTTTAACCATCTAAATTCTGGCTTTTTACGATTGGCCAATGAAACATAATCAATATTAAAACCATAATTCTGGGCCACTTTGCCATTTTGACTGATCGAAAAAACCCTATCAGAGTTCAATTCTTGAGAAATACTAGTGTCTTTTGCGTAAAACGTGTGCAAGTCTCTATGGTAAAACAAGCGAGTGGTAAGACTTGAATTGTTAAAGTACCTAGAACCACTCATGTCAACTTTGGTGTTGCCCACTTTTTGATCTCTAACTACATTATTGGCGTTGAAATGAAGAGCGGATAAGTTATAGGCCCATTTGTTGTTTGGTCTGTTCGATAAGTAAAGTTCCCCTAAAAGATGCGAATTGTTTCCAGCACCCAAGCGGGCGTAATTCGACAAATAAATACTGTCTTGGCTTCTTTCTTTGATGATTTCAGGTGATATATTCTGGATGTATTTTTGAGTTGTCCACGAAAACTGTGGCGTTTTAAAATCAATATTAATCTTGGGCGCTTCGGTTTGAGGTACCGCAGGTTCTATGTTAATTCTGGATGCAGAGATCAATTTGATATTCGTACCAGACACCACATCTCTACTGCTATTTTCAAAGCCTTTGGGCTTGTCGCCTTGTGCTATCAATTGCCCTGAAGAAAGAACAAATGCCAATATTGTTGTGTATTTCATTCAATGACAAAATTCATCATTATAAGGGGGTACTTGTACTCTGTTTTTTGCGTTGTCTATTAAATTAAACACGCTAAATTATTTCACCAATACTTTAAAAAAAATCAAGGACTGCCTTGTTTAATTGCAAATTATGGTTAACTTTGCAGCCCAATTTCGTCATGTACGCTATAGTAGAAATCGCAGGAAGACAATACAAAGTGCAGGAAAATTCCTACCTTATTGTCAATCGTCTTGAGGCTGAACAAGGTTCAACCATCGAGTTTGATAAAGTTCTTTTCATAGGTGGAGATAAAGTTAAAGTAGGACAGCCTACTGTTTCTGGTGCTAAGGTGTCTTGCACAGTAACCAACCATGGTAAAGGTGATAAGGTAATCGTTTTCAAGAAGAAGAGAAGAAAAGGTTACAAAGTTAAAAACGGTTTCAGACATTATCTGACCCGTTTAAGAATTGAAAAAATTACTGCTTAATCAATTAATACGAAAAGAAAATGGCACATAAAAAAGGAGCTGGTAGTACCAAAAACGGCCGTGAGTCTCACAGTAAAAGATTGGGTGTTAAAATTTACGGTGGCCAAATCGTAAAAGCAGGTAACATCATCGTTCGTCAACGTGGAACTAAACACCATGCTGATGTTAATGTTGGCATTGGTAAAGATCATACCTTGTTTGCTTTGTCAGACGGTATCGTTCAGTTCAGCAAAGGTAAAAACGGCAGAAGCTTCGTTTCTGTGGTTGAAGCCCAAGCATAAGCATAAAAAAGAAATCTTTAAAAGCCGTACAGCTCAGCTTGTACGGCTTTTTCTTTGTAAATACCTGCCTAACAAATGTTAATTTTGAATATTCATGACTAATCTGACAGCAAAAATTCCCCAAGATTCATTCACCCAAATGAATGAAATTGTCTTACCTAATGATACCAATACCCTTCACAATTTGATGGGGGGTAAAATGCTCCACTGGATGGATATTTGCGCGGCAATTGCAGCTCAAAAACACAGCAACAAAATAGTTGTAACCGCGTCAGTTGACTCAGTTTCATTCAGAGAAGCTATAAAACTCGGCGATGTGGTAACCTTAACAGCCTATGTTACTCGATCATTTAATTCATCTATGGAAGTATTTATTGAAGTATGGGCGCAAAACATCCCCACAGGAGAAAAAATCAAATCGAATGAAGCGTATTACACTTTTGTAGCACTTGATTCCCGACATAGACCTACGCCTGTACCTGCAATAGATCCTCAATCTGAAGTAGAAAAAGAGAAGTATGTCGGCGCCCTTCGTAGGCGTCAAGTTCGATTAATTCTGGCGGGTAAGATGAAACCTGAAGATGCTCAGGAACTAAAAAATTTGTTTCTTTAATTGATTACTTGATCAAACCAATTTCAGTAAGCCGTTGAATTAAGAATTCATTGGCAGTGCAATCATCGTATTTTTTTGGATTCTCCGCACTAATGCATGATTCTAAACAATCTAAACGTACTTCCGGTCTTGGATGTAAAAAGAATGGAATGCTAAATCGTGGCTCATGCCATTTTTCTTGCGGAGGATTGACCACGCGATGAGTAGTACTTCTTAATTTATCGTTGGTAAGTCGTTGAAGCATGTCTCCCACATTTACTACAATATGACCTTCTACCTCTGTAACAGGTATGTATTTGCCTTGTTTATTTAAAACTTCTAACCCATCGGCAGACGCGCCAACAAGCAAGGTGATCAAATTGATGTCTTCATGTTCACCAGCTCTTATTGCATTTTTTGGATCAGCTGTGATTGGGGGGTAGTGAATGGCTCTTAAAATGGAGTTTCCATTATAAATGCGTTGATCAAAATAGAATTCATCCAAACCCAAATACAAGGCGATGGCTTGCAACATGGTTTTTCCCGTTGATTCAAGGGCTTTATATATTCCTTCACCACAAAGATTGAAGCTGCTTAATTCTTCAACAAATTTGTTGTTTGGCAGTTTTGGGGGATTATTATCCGATGAATCAATATACTGCCCAAAGTGCCAAAATTCTTTTAAATCTCCAGCATTCCTGTCTTTTGCGTGTTCCTTTCCAAAGCCGGTGTATCCTCTTTGTCCGCCCCCAGAAGTATCATCATATTTCATTTTTACCTCTAAAGGTAAATGAAAAAAGTCTTCAACAGATTGGTATAAATTTTTAAGTGTAGTTTCAGGAATTCCGTGGTTTCTAATAGCAACAAACCCAATTTCTTCGTAGGCTTTTCCTAGGTTTGATACGAATTGATTTTTCAAATCAATATTTCCAGATGTAAAATCAGATAAGTCTAGTTTTGGAATTACGTGCATGACGCGAAGTTAACATTAACCAAAAGAAGAATCAATGTTAAAATATGCGATTATACCGATTAAATGGAATGATTTTCTTCGAATGAGATTTCTTCTAATACGATATTTAGACTGGTAGGGTGTGGATTTTGGAAATTATTCATTGAACTCTTCAGAGTATTTAAATCCCTTAGATAATCTTGCCAATCTATTTTGCTCGGAAGGTTAACTTGAATATAATCAGTTACTTCTGGGCTGCTTTCGTTATAAAAATAAGAGATAAGGTCAGTTTCGGTAATGTTTATATTCATAGATTTCCGTCATTAATACAACACAAGAACGGAAAAAGAATGATATTATTTTATCCTTACGCTGTTTTTCTCCATCATTTTTCTCAAATTCATGATGGCGTAATGCATTCTGCCTATACAGGTGTTGATATTTGTATCTGTGATGGCGGCAATTTCTTTGAAGCTCAAATCTCCGTAATTTCTAAGTATCAACACTTCCCTTTGTTCTATGGGAAGTTGATGAATCAATTTAGTTAGCATTGATTTTTCATCATTTTCAATCTGAATTTCTTCTTGAGATTTGTCAAAAATGACAAGGGTATCAAAAATGTCGTATCCCTCAGAATTAACTACAGAAGGCAATCTCTTGCGTTGGCGAATTGAATCAATGGCTAAGTTTCTAGCAATTCTCAATGCCCATGGAAGAAATTTATCTTCGTGATTGTATTTGCCTGCTCTTATTTGATGGATAACCTTGATGAAGGTTTCTTGAAATATATCTTCAGCTAAATACCGATCGTTAAGTACATTCAAAATTGAACTGAAAATGCGCTGTTTGTGGCGCTTCATCAATGTTTCAAATGCGATTTGACTACCTTCAACGTAACGTTGAATCAATACGCCATCAGCTAAAATAGACTTAGTCATCATAGATACCTCCCTGTTAAGTTAAAATACAAAAAATAGGTTTAGGTAAAGATGTGTCTTATAGGCGTTTTGTGATTATTTAAAACGCAAGGTATATAAACGAAAGTGAAAAAGCAATAAAAAAATAAAAAA